>X396_Morelets_crocodile__coassemble_136_pt1 | contig 11982 bp, 6 predicted proteins | sample X396_Morelets_crocodile__metabat2_low_PE_001 | metagenome-assembled genome bin X396_Morelets_crocodile | reverse complement strand
GACCTACCCCAAGCTTCAAGCCCTTCTTCTCATCCACGATAATCGCGTCATCGATACTTGAAGTTTCAAACGCATCCAAGATAGACGACACCTGAGTACCCAAGAAAGAAGAAATGATAGCCGGAGGAGCCTCGTTTGCGCCCAATCGGTGCGCGTTGTTGGCCGAAGCAATAGCAGCCTTCAGCATAGCATTGTTTTTGTAAACAGCCATCAGCGTGTTTACGATAAACGTAATGAACAGCAAGTTTTGAGTTTGATCTTTGCCTGGAGAGAAAAGGTTTACACCCGTGTTGGTAATAAGCGACCAGTTGTTGTGTTTTCCCGAACCATTTACACCTTTAAAAGGCTTTTCGTGAAGAAGTACTCTGAAGTTGTGGCGCGAAGCTACGCGCTTCATTACAGACATGATAAGCAGATTATGGTCTACAGCGAGATTGGTCTCTTCGTAAATAGGCGCCAATTCAAACTGATTAGGAGCCACTTCGTTGTGTCGTGTTTTTACCGGTATCCCTAGCAAATAAGATTCGTACTCAAGATCTTTCATAAACTCCTGCACCCTTTTAGGGATCGCACCAAAGTAATGATCTTCGAGCTGTTGGTTTTTCGCGCTTTCGTGCCCCATCAAGGTACGTTCGGTAAGCATTAGATCGGGACGAGTCGCAAACAAATCCTCATCCACCAAGAAATACTCTTGTTCCCATCCAAGGTAAGAGGTAACCGACTCTACATCTTCGCTCAGCAACTTACACACCCTAGTCGCAGCCTCATCAATCACACTGAGCGATCTGATCAAAGGCGTTTTGTAGTCGAGTGCCTCTCCGGTATACGCAATAAAAATGGTAGGAATACAAAGCGTATCGTCGATCACAAAAGCCGGTGAAGAAGGATCCCAAGCCGAATATCCGCGAGCCTCAAACGTGTTTCTCAGTCCACCATTGGGAAAGCTCGAAGCATCGGGTTCTTGCTGCACCAACAACTTACCGCTAAACTCCTCCATTACTCCTCCCGCTCCGTCGTGTTCGATAAAAGCATCGTGCTTTTCGGCCGTACCTTCGTTTAGCGGGTGAAACCAGTGCGTATAGTGAGTTGCCCCCTGTTCCAAAGCCCACATTCGCATTCCTGCAGCCACATGATCTGCAATGGAGCGATCAATAGGCAATCCGTTATCAATAGCATTGACCAGCTGCTTATACGTATCTTTTGTGAGATATTTCTGCATTGCTTTTCGGTCAAAGACGTGTTGTCCGTAATATTCAGACACTTTCTTTTCGGGCACAATCGCATCTACAGCCTTTCGGTTCGATGCTTTCTCTACAGCATGAAAACGTGAGATTGACATAGTTTATAAATTTTAAGCTTGATGATAGAATCCGTTTATTTCCCCGACAAAAGCCCCCTTTGCGAATCCTCCGCCGGAGAAACAAATCAAATCCCTATAGAATCAGTAAATAATATGATATACTAGAACTTCGCTCCTTTGATTCTTTCGATTGCCGCAAGGCAATTTTCACGCGTACCAAAAGCCGTAAGACGGAAGTAACCCTCGCCGCTAGGACCAAAGCCCGAGCCCGGAGTACCCACTACATTCAGTTTTGTAAGCATGAAGTCAAAGAAATCCCAAGAAGACATACCCTCCGGAGTTTTCAACCAGATGTATGGAGAGTTTACACCACCCACTACACTTAGTCCTTGCTCCTTCAGTCCTTCGCGAATCAACTTCGCATTTTCAAGGTAATAAGCAATCACCTCTTTCACCTGGCGTTTACCTTCTTCAGAATATACAGCCTCAGCCGCACGCTGAATTACATAAGGAACACCATTAAACTTGGTACATTGACGACGATTCCACAATTTATTCAACGAAACCGGAGTCCCTTCAGTAGTGTAAGCCATCAATTGCTTAGGCACCACTGTATATGCACAACGCGTACCGGTAAATCCGGCCGTTTTAGAAAAGCTTCTAAACTCAATCGCACACTCCTTTGCCCCTTCAATCTCGTAGATACTATGAGGAACATCCTCTTCTGTAATAAACGCCTCATAAGCCGCGTCAAATAAAATGATCGACTGATTGGCAAGCGCATAATCAACCCATTGCTTCAATTGATCCCTAGTCAGTGTAGTACCGGTAGGATTGTTTGGAAAACACAAGTAGATCACATCTACACGTTTTTCGGGAAGCGATGGTACAAAGTCATTTTCGGCCGTACAAGGAATATACACCAAGTTATTCCAATAGCCCATTTCGTTCAGCGAACCGGCACGTCCTGCCATCACGTTCGTGTCGATGTATACAGGATAAACCGGATCCATTACGGCAACCGTATTATCTATCCCTAAGATATCTCCGATGTTACCACAGTCGCTCTTAGAGCCATCACTCACGAATACCTCGTCGAAATCAAGTTCTACGCCACGCGGACGGAAATCATTTTCAATAATCTGATCAATTAAAAAGCGGTAACCTTGCTCCGGGCCATAACCTCTAAACGAAGCAGCCACAGACATTTCATCCACCGCGTCATGCATCGCCTTTACAACCTCAGGCACCAATGGTTTGGTTACATCACCAATACCCAAACGGATAATCTCCGCCTCCGGATTAGCAGTTTTATAGGCTTCTACTCGTTTTGCAATCTCCGAAAACAAATAGCTTCCGGGCAATTTTAAATAATTCTCATTTACTAACGCCATAATATTCTAAACTAAATTGGTTGTTCCTTCAAAAACAGTCTCAGCACCACCCGTCATAAACACATGGTTTGATTTCTCGTCCCATTCGATCACCAAATCACCACCCAGCAAATGAATCGTAGCCTTACGCTCGGTAAGTCCGTTTAGCACAGCCGCCACAAGCACAGCACAAGCACCCGTACCACAAGCCAGCGTTTCGCCTGCACCACGTTCCCACACACGCATATTCAGCGTATTGCGGTCTATAACTTCGATAAATTCTGTATTTGTACGTCGGGGGAAGATTGTGTGGTTCTCAAATAAAGGGCCAATGAAAGGAAGGTCGAGATCTTTGATATTTTCGGTAAAAATTACTGCGTGCGGATTACCCATCGAAACAGCCGTAATGCGCCAGTCTTTGCCTTCTACATGTATAGGCTCGGCAATCATTCGCTCGGCACTCCATGCAACCGGCACGTTGGCAGCCTCAAGAATCGGCTCACCCATATCTACCGTCACACTTTTCACCGTGTTATCTTCAATATGGAGTCGGAGCACTTTCACGCCGGCACCTGTTTCAAGCGTAATCTCGTCTTTATTTACAAGACCTTTATCGTATACATACTTTGCTACACACCGCGATGCGTTACCACACATCTCTGATTCCGAACCATCCGAGTTAAACATACGCATTTTAAAGTCGCACGTTTCCGAAGGCAGAATCATCACCAAACCGTCCGATCCAATACCGAAATGACGATCGCTAAGTATTCTTGCCGCTTCGGCGTAGTCTGTTATCTCGTGGGTAAAACCGTTTACATATATATAATCGTTGCCGGCACCCTGCATCTTTGTAAACTGTAGCATATTTCTATATTTTTGTAGTAAATATTACCTTTATGTTACTTATATCACATTCACACATGACAAAAGTATATATAAATATGGATTATCAAAACGAAAAGACGCAAATAAATCGCACTTCATAAACATTTTATCATTTATTAAATAATAAAGTATGTTTTTGTCACACCAAAAGGTGAATAGTCAATCCAACTGAAAGAGCAATTCCATCAAAAAGCAACAAGTGTAAACTGCAAAGCAACCAAACACTTACATAATGACACAAAAACAAAACAACCTTTTAATCACACGAAAGATAGATTTTGAAGACTATAGAATTGTGTTTTTGAAATAAACCTTTAATTTTGCAACACGAAATAATCAACTCGTAATTAAATAACGCTTTTAAAGATGATTGACAAAATAAATACGCTACTGGGTGAAGTAGAAAATCTATCGGCTGCAAATACCGAAGAGCTAGAAGCACTACGTATCAAATACCTTAGTAAAAAAGGTGAGATCTCTGTATTGTTCAACGAGTTTCGCAACGTAGCTCCGGAGCAAAAGAAAGAAGTAGGTAAAATGCTTAATATCTTAAAAGATACAGCGCAAAACAAAATCAACGCGTTGAAAGAAGCATTTGAAAACATGGGCGGAAGCAACGACGAGATCGACCTTACACGCACAGCCTATCCTATTCACCTAGGTACACGCCACCCACTATCTCTAGTAAAGAAAGAGATTTGCGATATCTTCAACCGTCTTGGCTTTAGCATTGCAGAAGGTCCGGAAATTGAAGACGACTGGCACGTATTCTCATCTTTAAATTTCGCAGAAGATCACCCTGCACGTGATATGCAAGATACCTTCTTCGTAGCACACACACCGGAAGTACTACTTCGCACACACACTTCATCGGTACAAACACGCGTAATGGAGACTACACAACCTCCTATTCGTATCATGTGTCCGGGACGTGTATACCGTAACGAAGCCATTTCGTACCGTGCACACTGTTTCTTCCACCAAGTAGAAGCACTATACGTAGACAAAAACGTATCGTTTGCCGACCTAAAACAAGCCCTTTTGTTCTTCGCAAAAGAAATGTTCGGTGCCGACACAAAAATCCGTCTACGTCCGTCATACTTCCCATTCACCGAGCCATCAGCCGAAATGGACATCTCATGTAACCTATGTGGTGGCAAAGGCTGTCCTTTCTGTAAACACACAGGATGGGTAGAAATCCTAGGTTGCGGTATGGTAGACCCTAATGTACTAGAAAGCTGCGGTATCGACAGCAAAGTATACTCAGGCTACGCACTAGGAATGGGTGTAGAACGTATCACCAACCTGAAATACCAGGTAAAAGACCTTCGTTTGTTCTCCGAAAACGACCAGCGTTTCCTAGAGCAATTCGAATCAGCACACTAAGCTTATCCTACTCATAACATACAAAAACCGGATATCACGAGAGCAACCTCCCGAGTTATCCGGTTTTGTTTATTCTAACGCTATCTAGCAAATCAAAGCCAAGACGAAAACCTGCGAATATACCAGCGTTTTATCAAATTGGTAACAAAGAGATACGTTAACGAAATCACCACCAACCACACATAAAAATGCCATGGCATCGACGTAAAACCAAGCGATGCACCGATCGACGTGTTGGGTAGCACAAAGCCAACAAGCAATAGCAAACAAGCCGTACCCACAACTACACCACTAGGTCTCGATTGAATAAACGGAAGCTTCTCGGTACGAAGCACCTGTACAATTAACGTCTGCGTCACCAAGCTCTCCATAAACCATCCGGTTTGAAACACAGCCTGATGCTCAACAGTATTGGCTCCAAACACCCAAAACAAAACCCCGAAGGTGAGATAATCAAAAAACGAACTCGGAGGTCCCATATACAACATAAAACGCTGAATATCGCTCGCCTCCCACTTGCGAGGCTTCTTCAAGTAATCCCGATCTACCTGATCCCAAGGCAACGATATCTGCGATAAATCATACAACATATTCAGAATCAAAATCTGCAACGGCAGCATCGGCAAAAAAGGGAACAACGCACTAGCGCCTAACATAGAGAATACATTCCCGAAGTTCGAACTAGCCGTAATCTTGATATACTTCATCGTATTGGCAAACGTCTTACGCCCCTCAACCACACCATCATTCAGCACATTCAGGCTCTTCTGTAAAAGAATAAGATCCGCACTCTCCTTACTGATATCCACAGCCGTATCTACCGAAATACCCACATCAGACTCACGTAGCGATGGCGCATCATTGATACCATCCCCCATAAAACCAACCACAAAGTTTTGTTTGCGTAAAGAAGCCACAATGCGCGACTTTTGCAAAGGAGTCAGTTTAGCAAAAATATGATTCTCTACCACAACCGTAGCCAACTGTTCATCCGTCATCTTATCAATCTCCATCCCCTTTACCACCGCAATAGTACTCAGGCCAACCTCTTTACACACCTTTCGGGTTACAATATCGTTATCGCCCGTAAGCACCTTCACCTGTATCCCATTATCCTTCAAGTGCGCCAATGCCTCTTTGGCCGAAGCCTTTGGCGGATCCAGAAACGCCACAAAACCATCCAACACAAGCTCCGATTCATCCCTCACGGTATACGCTTCCGCATTATGCACATCGTAATACTTATGCCCTACAGCCAGCAATCTCAAACCATCGGCATTCTGCTCTTCGGCCAATTGTACTATACGTTGCTTATCATCATCCACAAGCAACTCCGCACCACGACCTTTATCGATAAAACCCGAACTTGCGATCATCTCCTCTACAGCCCCCTTACAAATCAAAAGATACTTACCGGTCTGCTTATTCTGCAACACTACAGACATCTTTCGCCGGATAAAGTCAAACGGAATCTCATCCTCCTTCGTCCATTCATTTTCCAAAGCCTCTCTACCTTGCAGTTCTTCATTTTTCAGGATAGCGACATCCACCATATTCTTCAAGCCCGACTGAAAGAAACTGTTCTGAAAGGCATACTGCAACACCTGCTCACTATCACGACCAAACGGATCCAGATGCTTAATCAACACGATGCGATCTTCCGTAAGCGTACCCGTCTTATCGGTACACAACACATTCATCGCACCAAAATTCTGGATCGAATTCAGCCGCTTCACCACCACTTTATCTTTTGCCATTCGCAAAGCACCTTTTGCCAAATTGGCCGTTACCACAACCGGAAGCATCTCCGGAGTAAGTCCTACGGCAACAGACAATGCAAACAACAAAGCCTCTACCCAATTTCCTTTCGTAAATCCCGAAATAAAGAACACCACCGGAGCCAGCACCAACATAAAGCGTACCAGAATCCAGCTCACTTTATTAATCCCCACATCAAAACTCGTCTGCCCCTTTGCTTGAGACAACGACGAAGCCATTGCACCAAAATACGTCCCTTTTCCGATAGCCAACACAATAGCTTCTGCCGAACCAATATCCACATTGGTCCCCATAAAGCAAATATTCTCAATCATCAATACCGACTCCTGATCACTTAAGGTTACACTAGCCTTCTTCTCTACCGGCAAGGCCTCTCCCGTCAGAGCCGACTGAGAAATAAATAAATCCTTACTATGCAATATACGCAAATCGGCCGGAATAATATCCCCGGCTGCGAGCACAACAATATCCCCCGGAAGCAAGTCCTCCATCAATATCTCCTGCTTCACACATACCCCTTGATCGTCTATCCGTTTCACCATACACGTAGTATGCACCAATGCCCGCAGTGCAGCCGCACTTTTGCCCGATTTATATTCTTGTGTGAACTTAATCACTACCGAAAGTAAAACCATCACAATAATAATAAACATCCCCTCCTTATCCCCCGTACTCAAAGCCACCGCTGCTAAGATAAAAAGAACAATATTAAACGGATTTTTAAAAGCGAGAAGTAATTGTAAATACCAAGGTTTTTCTTTGTCATGTGAAACAACGTTTCTTCCAAACTTCTTTTTTGCCAAATTTACAACATCAGGACTCAACCCATTTACAGACGAATCAAATTCCCTCAGCAAATCCTCCTGTGGCAACATCGATAAATACCTTACATGATTAATAATCAACAGCTCATCAGCCGATGGCTCATGCTTACTGATATTTTTATGAATCGTTTTAAAGAAAGCTTTTCTCATGATCGTTTATACATAACAGTCTTGACTATATAACAAATAACTGCTTAATAGTTTAAGAAGCACCCTTCCAACCCTAATATTTATTATATTTGATCAATAATACACAACACATACATCATGAATTTACAACGCATACATTTAGCCTACTTCAGTGCCACAGGCACCACAGCCCGCTATATGCAAGCCATCAGCAAAGGGATTGATGCAGCCCAGACCAATACCATCAAGCTCTCTGAAATCAAAGACGACACCATCACCATTCCGGCCAATGAACTTATTGTCTTCGGTATCCCCGTATTCTCGGGTCGCATACCCCAATTTGCACAAAAAGCCATTCAACGAATAAAAGGAAACAACACTCCGGCCATCATCACTTGTATCTATGGAAATAGAGATTTCGACGACGCCCTGCTCGAACTCAAAAACCTGGCACAAGCCAACGGATTCAATGTCGTATCAGCCGCAGCATTCGTGGCACAACACTCCATATTTCCCAAAGTAGCCAAAGGCAGACCTCATGCAGCCGACTTGGCACAAGCAGCACAATTTGGAGTAAGAAGCATTCAAAACCTTCACACCAACGCACCCATCACCATCAAAGGCAGCTATCCCTATAGAGCCATCAAACCGGTACCGCTACGCCCTACCACAACCAAGCAATGCAACAACTGCGGAAGCTGCATGAAGCAATGCCCCGTGCAAGCCATGCATCCCGACAACCCCAAGAAGATCGACAAAAAGAAATGCATCTCATGTATGCACTGCATCAGCATTTGCCCCAAACAAGCTAAAAAACTAGGCGGATTACTCTATTGGATCGCATCGCAAAAATTCAACAGAAGCTTCGCAATGTCTCGTGAAAATTACATAGTCTATCAAGCAGACTAAGCAACACCGCTTACCTTCTATATCAACAACCCCGAATAAATACAAACACAACATGAGTAAAACAATCAGCACAACGCTAGCCATGGCAGCCGGCCTGGGCCTCACCGCTACCGCACAACACTCACAAAAACAACACTCTCACAAACAACCCAACATCGTACTCATTATGTGCGACGACATGGGCTTCTCAGACCTCGGCTGCTACGGAGGCGAAGTAGAAACCCCAAACATCGATCACCTCGCACAAAGCGGTACACGCTTCACCCAAATGAAAAATGCCGGACGCAGCTGCCCTAGTCGCGCCTCCCTACTTACCGGATACTACCCTCATGCCGCAGGTATGGGCTGGATGACCGCAGTAGACGAACACCGCACCGGCTATCGCGGACAAATAGCCGACAACATCCCAACCATAGCAGAAGTACTACGCACTGCCGGCTATGCCACCTATATGAGCGGCAAATGGCACGTTACGGTAGACGGCGCCTTCGATGGCCCCAATGGCAGTTATCCGTCACAACGCGGATTCGATCACTACTACGGAAGTCTGAGCGGAGGAGGCAGCTACTATACCCCCAAAGCCCTCTATCACAACACCGACAAGATCGACCAAGTCGCCGACGACTACTATTACACCACAGCCATCACCGATACGGCCGTGAGCTATATCAACCGTCACAACTTCGACCAACCCATGTTTATGTACGTAGCCCACTACGCGCCACACCTGCCGCTCGAAGCACCCAAAGACCGTGTAGAAAAATGCAAAGACCGCTACAAAGCAGGCTATGACATACTCAAGCAAGCACGCTTCGAACAACTCAAAAAGGAAGGACTCATTCCGCAAGACATGACCCTTCCACTACACGAGCGCGAATTCAACGGTAAACGCCCCGCTTGGAACGAACTCAGCGACAAACAGCAACAACAATGGATCAACGACATGGCCACCTATGCAGCCATGATCGAAATCATGGACGACGGCATCGGAGCCTTGGTACAAAACCTCAAGCAAAAAGGAGAATATGACAACACCATCTTCCTATTCCTCAGCGACAACGGATCTACCAGCGAAGGCGGCTTCATCAAGCAACTCATGGCCGACCTCAGCAACACCCCCTATCGCAGCTACAAACAATGGTGTTATCAAGGTGGAACCAGCACCCCACTCATCATAGCAGGAGGCAAAAACACCCCGCTAGCCGGCAAACAACAAATCTGCAACCAGGCTGCACACATCATCGACCTGTTCCCTACTTGCATCGACCTAGCCTCTGTGTCATACCCTAACAAACACAACGGCAACAAGGTAGCCCTGCAAGGAACCTCACTCCTGCCCGCGCTCAAAGGCAAGCAGCTACGCAAGCGCGACCTCTACTTCGAGCACCAAACCTCGTGCGCCATCATCTCCGACGGTTGGAAACTCGTACGTGGCAACGGCAAAAAAGACTGGGAACTCATCAACCTCAGCACCGATCCCTTCGAACAGCACGACCTCTCGCAGGCCAACCCTGCCAAAGTAGCCGAGCTCGAAAAACGCTGGAACAAATGGGCCCACAAGCAAAACGTATTCCCATTCGAATACCTCCCATGGACCGAGCGCATCAACCACTACATCAAGCTCAACCCCGACCAACGCGGCGAGTAGCAACGCAATCGCATTATGTAGCATCGCGCACTACAAGCCAGCACATTTCGCAAACGCTTATTTTATTATACACCAAGGGCTGCCTACTTGCACAACGCAAAACAGGCAGCCCTTACTTTATATCTCAAACCCTATTACCAACCAGGATTTTGCACAAGAGAAGGAGTACGCTTCAACTCATCATCCATTATCGGAAACAAGTAATGACGTGGCGTCACAAAAATACGCTCTTCAAGACAGAAACGTTTCATCCTATACGTCTTTCCATTAATCTCGATTTTACCATTCGGATCTTCCACCGGAATCATTCCATTAGCTAAACGTTGAGTTTGCGGATATGGCCAGTAGTTTTGCGAACGCTCATTATTCGTTGCCCCTGCACTAGCCCAAGCCTGCTCTTTAGCCAACTCCTTTTGCGAAGATGGTTGTAGATACAAGCGACAAGCCCAGATACGATTATTCTCATAAAACAACTCTACACGACGTTCACGTTGAATATAGCTATTCATCAATTCCTTATCTCCCGCAACCTGTGGAGGCATCGGAGCCATAAACGATCTAGCTCTCACTTTATTTATCATATCATAAATTTCCTGATTCGGACCTGTAGTTTCGTTTACAGCCTCCGCATAGATATAAATAAACTCAGGCAATCGCCATACCGGAGGAGCTGAAATAGAGAATGACTTATCCCTGTTCCATGACTCTTTCAAGAATTTACGCAAAAAATACCCCGTAGTTGATGAATTAGAAGCACCCAATTTATCAGCCCCTTCAGCTAGGTTAATCCTTTTCCCCTTAAACGTAGAACCATGATAAATCACATCTTGATGCATTCTCGGATCTCTTTTTATTCCTTCATACGGATTCGCATCATCATAGCCATCAGCTTTTGCCCGTTCGCCATATACAGGATACCCATAACCATCCGGACCAACATACTCATATTCGTCTACCTGTTCTTGCAAAAGCATCTGACGAGAACTACCACCGGCCGAAGGTGGATAAACGTCACCTTGCCAAGCCTCCCACTTATCTTTAGTTACAAACCAAACAGCCTCTGTTTGAAAAGCACGCATATCGTGATACATATCCCACAAGCGAGAATACACCTTCGAATTATTACGATCCTGTTCACCATCATCATTAAAATCGTTCGCATTATACTGCTCATAAAGAGAATAGCGATTTTCCCCGTTCACTTTGAAATCAATCACAGCTTTAGCAGCAGTCTTGGCAGCCTCCCACCTTCCCGCATCATACGCATACTCACCGGTAAACTGACGGGTATCTTCCGGAAAAGAACCACCATTCCACATCGGTGTAGCAGCAATCCAACGCACTATTGCTTTCAAACCCAAGCAGGCACCCTGATCTACACGACCAAAATCAGAACTACCCCACTTAGCTGGCACTCGTTGATAAGCCGAATCTACGTCTGCACAAATCTTTTCGACAATAGCATGCACAGATTCCTTTTTAAAATCCATCTCACTCTGTGGATCTTTCAAGTAATCCATATACACCACTTCACCATACGATCTCAACAATAAATAGTGCAAATAAGCTCTGAAAAAATAAGTTTCACCAAGACGCTTCGATAAATCACCGGGTTCAAGCGGATTATCCGGAGTATTAAACTTCGCAACACCAGACAAAATCACATTCGACTTTCTTATTTTACCATACAAATCCCACCAATACTGACCACAACTACTCCTATCAGGCATCCCCATCGAAGACCAG
>X396_Morelets_crocodile__coassemble_135_pt1 | contig 12020 bp, 9 predicted proteins | sample X396_Morelets_crocodile__metabat2_low_PE_001 | metagenome-assembled genome bin X396_Morelets_crocodile | reverse complement strand
CTGATGCGAAAAGGTTGTTCGTTATTTTCCATGTGATTAGATCTTTAATTCTTTTAGATATACGAAGTAATGCGCTAATAGTAAAAGGTGTAAATCGTTTTCTTTCGCAAAAACCATGCTTGGTTTTTCTAAAAAGCTCGTAAGGTTTCTCCAAAAAGCTAGTAAGCTTCTTGCAAGAACCTTGCATGCTTTTTTTGCATTCCGATCGCCTATGTAATGTTTTAATTTCAGTAAATAAATTGCTTGAGGGATTTTAGAAAATAATTATGACACTGGAAACTTTTGTCAGTTATGTAAAGGAGATGCAAAAATAGAGACCACTAACCTCACACAATCTACTCCTTCGCTGCATGTTTCATCTCATTGATATATGATAATTTGGTAATATGTTTAACTTTGCATCGAATAAAATACTTGTAATACGTTAACGAATAGATTATATTCATATGAAAAAGATTAGAGCTGCCATCGTTGGTTATGGCAACATTGGAAGATATGTATTGGAAGCGCTTCAGGCTGCTCCTGATTTTGAAGTTGCAGGTGTAGTGCGCCGTAATGCTAGTGATGTACCGGCAGAGTTGAGCGAGTATCCTGTGGTAGATTCGATTACGAAGCTGGAGAATGTAGATGTGGCTGTGCTTGCTACGCCTACTCGTAGCGTAGAAACGTTTGCCAAAGAGATCTTGGCAATGGGTATCAACACGGTAGACAGTTATGACATTCACGGTGGTATCGTAAACTTGCGCAGCGAACTGAGCAAGGTAGCGAAAGAACACAACGCGGTGGCTGTGATTGCTGCGGGTTGGGATCCGGGTAGCGACTCTGTAGTGAGAGCTCTTCTTGAAGCAATGGTTCCGAAAGGGATTACATATACCAACTTTGGTCCGGGTATGAGTATGGGTCACACGGTTGCTGTAAAAGCGATCGACGGTGTGAAGGCTGCTTTGTCTATGACGATTCCTACAGGTACAGGTGTACACCGCCGTATGGTGTATATTGAAGTAGAAGAAGGTCACGACTTCGATACAGTTGCTAACAACATCAAAAACGACGACTATTTTGTACACGACGAAACGCACGTGATGAAGGTAGATTGTGTTGAAAACTTGTTGGATATGGGTCACGGTGTAAACCTTGCTCGCAAGGGTGTTTCGGGTAAAACTCAAAACCAACTTGTAGAATTCAACATGCGTATCAACAACCCTGCGCTTACGGCTCAGATTCTTGTGTCGGTAGCTCGTGCCAGCTTTAAACAACAACCGGGTGCGTATACAATGATCGAACTTCCGATGATTGATATGCTTTACGGCGACAGAGAAGAACTTATCCGTCGCTTGGTGTAACAACGCCACCGAATCTGGTACTCATCACTAAAAACTAAACGAACATGTTGTCATATATTACCTGGACAGCCGATCCGGCTATCTTTACGATTGGTAGCAGGGAAATACGCTGGTATGGCCTGGCTTTTGCAATTGGTTTTGCAATTGGCTACTGGATCATGGAAAAGATGTGGAAGAAAGAGCAACTCAACCCGATGTGGCTCGATAAGCTCTTTATTTATACGGTGCTGGGCACAGTGCTGGGCTCTCGATTGGGGCACTGCCTGTTTTATGCTCCCGATTACTACTTGGCCAATCCGGTCGAGATCTTGAAAATCTGGGAAGGCGGCCTGGCTAGTCATGGCGGAACGCTGGGTATTATTATCGCGATTTACTTCTACTCGAAGCGAATTACGCATAAAAGTATGTTGTGGACTTTTGACCGACTGGTGGTGCCGGTGGGTCTTGTTGCCGCTATGATTCGTCTGGGTAATTTGATGAATCATGAGATATACGGTCATGCTACCGACATGCCTTGGGGTATTCGGTTCATTACCAATATACCGTACTGGAAACATGGAGCGGAGCCGATATTCTCGGCTCCTTCTCATCCTACTCAATTGTATGAAGCGTTGTGCTATATCATAACTTTTGCGGTGTGTATGTGGTTATATTGGATAAAGAATGCTCAAAAAAGAGAGGGTCTTATCTTTGGGGTGTTCCTAGAAGGGATCTTCTTGTCGCGCTTCTTTGTGGAGTTTGTGAAAAACAACCAAGAGGCGTTTGAAGATAGCATGATGCTAAATATGGGGCAGTGGCTGAGCGTACCGTTCATCATTGCCGGATTTTGGTTAATAGTAAGAGCTCTAAAAAACAAGAATAATGTACAAGTTGACTGAGATTTCGGATAAGGTTTTTTACGTGGGTGTGAACGACCGTCAAAAACATCTTTTTGAAAATTTGTGGCCTTTGCCACACGGAGTATCGTACAACTCCTATTTGATCGCTGATGAGAAAACTGCACTTTTCGACACGGTAGATATTGCTTTTGCCGATGTATTTCTAAAGAAAGTGCAAACTGCTTTGAATGGTCGTAATCTCGACTATCTGATTGTAAATCACATGGAGCCCGATCATGCGGGTTCGATAGGTTTTTTGCGTGCCGCATATCCTGATTTGAAGATTGTGGGTAACGCGAAAACGTTTGGCATGCTCGAAGGTTATTTCGGTATTACCGACGGATTGTATGAAGTGAAAGAGGGTGACGTGCTCGATCTTGGGTATCACAAACTTTCGTTCTACATGGCACCGATGGTGCACTGGCCTGAGGTAATGGTAACTTACGATGCTACGGATAAGATTTTGTTCTCGGCCGATGCTTTCGGTACTTTCGGTACACTTGATGGTGCGGTGCTTGATAAGGATATGAATACGGATATGCATTTCTCGGAAATGTATCGTTACTATTCAAACATTGTAGGGAAGTATGGCGCGCCGGTACAAAAGGCGTTGCAAAAACTTGCCGCTCTTGATATCGCGATGATTTGTCCGCTTCACGGTCCGGTATGGACGGAGCAGATTCCGCGTGCATTGTGCATCTACGACCAACTAAGCCGCTACGAGGGCGAAGATGGCGTGGTGATTTTGTATGGCAGTATGTATGGCAATACGGAGCAAATGGCTGAAGCTGTTGCTACCGAATTGGCTCAACAAGGTATCAAGAACGTGATTATTCACAACGTGTCGAAGTCGCACGCTTCGTATATGATTGCCGATGTATTTAGATACAACGGATTGATTGTGGGTAGTCCTACTTACAGCAACAAACTGTTCCCAGAAGTGGAATCGATTTTGTCTAAAATCGAAATCCGCGATGTGAAGAACCGTTACTTCGGTTACTTTGGTTCGTTTACGTGGGCCGGCGCTGCGGTGAAAAACCTAGCTGCTTTTGCCGAACGTATGAAATGGGAAGTTGTGGGTGAACCTGTAGAAATGAAACAGGGAATGAAGGAAGCCGCTTATGATGCTTGCTTGTCGCTTGGTAAAGCGATGGCGGAGAAAATCAAGGGGGGTGAAATGAATATTCCTGAAAAAAAGTGTAAAGAGGCTTGATGATACCGAGCCTCGGCACCAATAAGGCTTTGATGCGTCTAATATCAAATAATCTATTTTAAGCTATATAACAATGAGATTAATTATTCAACCAAATTACGACATGTTGTCGCAATGGGCAGCGCACTATGTGGCTGCTAAGATCAGAAATGCTAACCCTACTGCTGAAAAGCCTTTTGTACTTGGCTTGCCTACAGGTTCGTCTCCTCTTGGCATGTACAGAGCGCTTATCGAGCTTCACAAGAAGGGTATCGTATCGTTCCAAAACGTGATCACGTTTAATATGGATGAGTATGTAGGTTTGCCACAGGATCACTCTGAAAGCTACTATTCATTTATGTGGAACAACTTCTTTAGCCACGTAGATGTGAAACGTGAAAACGTAAACATCCTTAATGGTAACGCTGCTGATCTTGAAGCTGAATGTGCTGCTTACGAGGCTAAAATGAAGGCTGTAGGTGGTGTTGATCTGTTCCTTGGTGGTATTGGTCCTGATGGTCACATCGCGTTCAACGAACCGGGTTCTTCTCTTGCTTCTCGTACACGTGTGAAAACACTTACTCAAGATACCATTATCGCGAACTCTCGTTTCTTCGATAACGATGTAAACAAGGTTCCTAAGACTTCGGTAACTGTAGGTGTGGGTACTGTACTTGATGCGAAAGAGGTGTTGATCATGGTAAATGGTCACAACAAAGCGCGTGCGCTTGCTCAAGCTGTACAAGGTTCGGTAAACCAAATGTGGACAATCACTGCGCTTCAATTGCATCCTAAAGGTATCATCGTATGTGATGAGGCTGCTTGCGAAGAGCTTACAGTGGGTATCTACAAATACTTCAAAGATATTGAAGGTGCACACCTTGACCCAGCGTCAATGTTGTAATCTTACATTATATTGAAATACAAAAGGCGTCGTGTACATTGGGTTACACGACGCCTTTTTGCGTATAGGAGGTCTTAGTTTTTGCTTAGAATCGGAGGGATACCTCGCCGTATAGGTAGCGTCCCATGCTGAGATTGCCTTTGTCGACCACTTGTCTGTCAAACAGGTTGCGGGCATTGAAGCTCACGGTAAGTTTGCTGGCAAAGGTGTGCCATAGTTTGAGATCTACGGTGCCCATGGCCGATAGTTGTTCTTCGTTGAGATCGTCGATGTATTGCTTGCTGTATTGTACGTAAGCGGTGTTGACGTTCACGTAGCGATTCCACCAAGTGAAGCCGGCCGATACCTTCGTCTTGGGGACATAAGTCATGTAATGACCGGCAAGGTCGGTCTCTTTTCCGAAGATGCTGGCGGTTCCTTCCTTGATTTTAGCGTGGGTATAGCTAAATCCGGTGAAGAGGTTGAAGTGATCGCTTAGGTTGAAGTAAAGATCGGCTTCTGCTCCGAAGATGTCTGCCTTGGCGAGGTTGGTCTTGCGGAAGAGTGGTCGCTCTTTGTTGCCCATCTGAATGGTTTCGCCGGTATTGACATTGTAGATAAAGTCGGTGCCACGGGTGTAGTAGATCGATGGCGAAAAGGTGACGAATCGGCAAGGAGCAAGATCGGCTCCCAGTTCGTACGACCATACATGCTCGGGCTTCAGATCGGGATTGGCGATTACTACGCCGCCATTGATGGCTCCGGTGCGGGTCATGTCTTCGAGGGTGCCGGGACGGAAACCACGAGCTACGTTGGCAAAGATGCGGTAGTCGTCGTTGAAGGTGTATTGTACCGACAACTTCGGACTAAAGGCATGCCAGGTTGCATTGGGTAGTTTGCCGGTAAATTGCTCGAATACTTCCGTAACCTTGGTGCCGTCTTCGATAAAGTAGCTACCATTGTACACACGGGCTACATCGTAACGAACCGACGGTACGAGTTTGAGTTTGCTGTCGAGTAGTGTAAATTCGTCTTGTACCCAAATGCCAAACTGCATGCTGGTACCTTTGTTGATCACTTTGTCGGTAGCGGTGCGGTACAGATCTCGTCCGTTTACATAGCCGCCTTTGTATTCAGCTCCGGCGCTGAGGATATTTTGCGATCCGATTGCTGTGTGCATATTTCCCCAAAGTCCCCAGTCGCGACGCTTGGCATCTACATCAAAGAGGTCTTTGCCTTTGCTTTTATTTTCGGAATAGTCTTCTTGAGCGTAGAATGCGGCAACGTTCCATCCGGTAGTTCCGTTGGTGCCTTTGTAGTGCAAGCGGTAGTTTTGGTCTTTGTAGGTGCTTGCCATATCGAGTTGCCCTTTTTGCGGAGCGTTGAAGTAGTAGCGTTCGCCATTACCTCGTGTTCCTTTATAGAATACACCGGTAGCCTCGATGGATTGATGCTCGGTGATGTTGAATCCAAGTAGTTTGTTGATTCCGAATTCGTTGAGGAAGGATGCGATAGAGCCTTCGTTACGATCGGATTTAGGGGTTGTATTGTATCCGTTGCTTTTACGGTACATGCCTGAGAGTGTTCCGTATATTCGCCCCAGATTGGTTCCAATCATGCCACTGGTGCCAAAGGTGCCCATTTCTCCCCAAGAGAAGCGGGCCGAACCGTCGAGTTTGCTTACCGGGCGTTTGGTGACAATGTTGATGGTGCCACCCATGGAGTTGCCTCCGTAGAGGGCAGAGAGCGGACCTTTTACAACTTCAATGCGCTCGATGTTGTCTGGGTTGATCTGGTTGAGATCCACACTTCCGGTTGATGCTTTGTTTGCCGGAACTCCGTCGATGAGGATGAGGGTACGGCCTTGCTCATTGCCCATGCCGCGAAGTGATACGAGTGATTTCTTTGATAAAAAGCCAAAATCACGGTTGTAGTTGATTCCTGAGATTTGATTCAGGGCATCTCCTGCCGATGGTTGTGGATTGGCTGTGAGGCGAAACGAGGGTAATACCTGAATGCGTTGGGGTATGGCTTTGATCTCTTGTGGTATGCGGGTAGCCGTAACAACGACTTCGTTTACGTTGTATAGTTTTAATGTGTCGGCCTCATTGTTTTGTGCAACAGCTGACGCGGAATAGAGGGTTGTTGCTGTGGCCAGAATAAGTGTAGGGGTGATCGCGATCTTCATTATTTTTTATTTCTCTTTTGACTTTATCTTAAGAACACTTTGGTTTTAAAATAGTTTATATAAATTTACAGCAATGAGGGTGTGACCTTAAACCTTTAAATGGTGTGATTGAAGAATTGACCTAATCTGAAAAACATGAAAATTAAATTTTGGCAAATTGGAGTATTGGCTCTTATTGCATTCACGGCCACAAAGGTGCGAAAGGCTTCGGCCGATTGTGTGCCGGATCATACATTCACGGCAGGTATTGAAGGCCCTGCTACGGATAGTTACGGAAACGTGTATGCGGTAAATTATGGGGAAGATGGTACGATTGGTGTGTTAAGACCTGATGGTTCGCATGGGGTTTTTGTAAAACTTCCCGAAGGTTCTATCGGCAACGGTATCCGGTTTGGAAAAGACGGAACGATGTATGTGGCCGACTATACGCAGCACAATATATTGAAGGTGGATACTGCGTCGAAAGAGGTTTCGGTGTTTGTGAACGAACCGCGTATGAATCAGCCTAATGATATTGCAATGGCTCCTAATGGAACAATTTATGCGAGTGATCCTGACTGGAAGAATGAAAAGGGTCAGTTGTGGATGATTACGCCCAATGGAGGTATTGAATTGCTCGAGACCGATATGGGTACTACAAACGGAGTAGAGGTGAGTCCCGATGGTAAGACCTTGTACGTAGGGGAGTCGAACCAGCGCAAAATATGGGAATATCAAATCAATGACAAGGGAATACCTGAGAAGAAGCGATTGTTGATCTCTTTTCCCGATTGCGGACTCGATGGGATGCGCTGCGATGTAGAGGGGAATTTGTATGTTACGCGCTATGACAAAGGTTCTGTTGTGATCTTATCTCCCGACGGTTTGATCTTGGATGAGATTAAACTAAAGGGGTTGAAACCGTCAAATATCACATTTGCCGGAATAGATCGTATGGTTTGCTTCGTAACAATGGCAGACAGAGGTTGTTTTGAAACCTTTGCCGCTTTAAATCCCGGGCGCGAATAATATCTACTTTCTTTTAAGGCATCTCTAAGATATACTCTGAAAAAAGTGGTAAGATGTAATAGCTGATTTCTCCTTCCTCCTGATGTATCCTGGTTGCTGCATCAGAAGGAATAACTACAGGTGGAGATGTCCTTTGCCTTGTCTGATGATTTCAAAGGAGTCGTCGAGGCAGTCTACAACTGTAGATGGGATAATGGCTCCGTAGCCTCCGTCGATAACCATATCGACAATGTTCTCATATTTTTCATCGATTAGCTCCGGATCGGTCGTGTATTCGATCATGTCTCTGTCATCGCGAACGGTCATACTCAATACAGGGTTGCCCAGTTCGTTTACGATCTGACGAATGATGTTGTTGTCGGGTACACGAATACCTACTTCTTTCCGTTGCTTGAAGATCTTTGGGAGTTCGTTGGTAGCGGGAAGAATAAAGGTGAAAGGTCCCGGAAGGTTTTTCTTCATCACTTTGAATGCGGTGTTCGAAACTTTTGCATAATGACTAATATTGGATAAGTCATAACAAATGATGGATAGATTACTTTTGCGTGGATCTACTCCTTTTAGTTTGCATATCTTTTCCACTGCTCTCTGATTGAGGGCATCACAGCCGATAGCGTAAATCGTATCCGTAGGATAAATGATCAATCCGCCATCTCGAAGTATTTCTACGGCTCGAAGTATTTCGCGTTCATTCGGATTGTCTGGATATATTTTAGTCAGCATACACCTGAGTTTTTTCAGAGTAAAAAAATACCTCTTTCTGAACAAGCCAGAAAGAGGTTAAGTTTATTTTTTTGACAAGAATTAGCCGTAAATAACGTTTCCTTCTTCGTCAGTGTATTCTTCCATGCCCTTGCTGTATTGGTTCATGGCACGAAGACTCATACCCATGCTTGAGAAACCACCATCGTTGAATAGGTTCTGCATTGTAACCTTTTTAGTAAGGTCTGAGAACATCGTGATACAGTAGTTTGCACAATCCAATGCATCTGCATTGCCAAGTGGAGACATCTTGTCTGAGAAGTCTAGAAGGTCGTTCATACCTTTTACTCCGCTACCAGCAGTGGTTACTGTTGGTGATTGAGAGATGGTATTGATACGTACTCCTTTTTCGCGACCGTAGATATAACCAAAACTACGAGTGATAGACTCAAGTAGTGATTTAGCATCAGCCATATCGTTGTATCCGAAGAATGTGCGTTGTGCAGCAACGTATGATAGTGCTACTACCGATCCGCCTTCAGAGATTGCATCCATTTTCTTAGCAACTTGTAGCATTTTGTGGAATGATACAGCTGAGATGTCAAGTGTTTTTGACAACATATCGTAATCTAGATCATCGTAAGTACGTTTCTTACGTACGTTTGGCGACATTCCGATTGAGTGAAGTACAAAGTCAATTTTGCCACCCAGTACTTCCATTGATTTTGTGAATACCATTTCCAGGTCTTCTACATTTGTTGCATCAGCAGGAATAACTTCGGCGTTAAGTTTTTCTCCAAGCTCTGAAACTTGACCCATACGTACAGCTACAGGTGTATTTGTAAGGGTGATCATTGCTCCTTCTTCTACAGCTCTTTCAGCAACTTGCCAGGCGATAGACATATCATTCAAGGCTCCGAAAATAATACCTCTTTTGCCTTTCAATAAATTAAAACTCATATCAATTGATTTATATATGTGCGCACAAAAATACAAATAATGTGCAAATCACAAAGGCTATTCTCTAAAATATACTCGTTTAACACGCGGAGATACAGAGGTGAATACTTCGTAAGGGATGGTTTGAAGCTTGTTGGCAATCTTTTCTACCGGATATTCCTTACCAAATATTTCAACAGAATCTCCTTCTGTGGTGTCGACATCGGTAACGTCGATCATGCAGGTGTCCATACAAATATTACCGATAATAGGACATACTTTTCCATTAATATAGACTTCGCCTACACCATTGCTCAAGTGACGATCCATGCCGTCGGCATATCCGATTGGAATGATGGCAATGCGGGAAGGACGGGTCGCGATGCTTTTGCGTCCGTATCCGATGCTTTCTCCTTCTTTTACGTCACGTATCAGAAGAATCGTCGTTTTGAGTGTGCTTACCGTGCGAAGGGTGTTTTCTCCTTGTGCATTGATGCCATACAAACCGATACCCAATCGTGCCATATCGAATTGATAATCTGCAAAGCGTTCTATGCCGGCTGAATTAAGGATGTGCTTGATCACTTTACGACCTAGTCCTTCCTCTATTTCTTGAGCAGCTTTGCTGAACTTTTCGATCTGTTGCATTGTGAATGAGTCTAACTCGGGTGTATCGCTTCCTGCCAGGTGTGAGAATACGGAACGAACAATAACACCATTCTGATTTTTGATGCGTTCGATAACCTCCGGTATTTGCTCCGAATCGAATCCTAGACGTTTCATGCCCGTATCGATCTTTAAATGGATCGGGTAGGAGGTGATTCCTCTACGTTCGGTTTCTTTGATAATGGCATCGAGCAGACGAAGGCTATATACCTCGGGCTCTAGCTGGTTGTTGAAGATGACATTAAAACTGCCAAATTCTGGGTTCATTACGACAATTGGAATGGAGATTCCTTCTTTACGTAATTCGGCACCTTCATCGGCTACGGCTACCGCAAGGTAATCGCAGCGATGGTCTTGGAGCGTTTTGGCCAGTTCATATGCCCCGGCTCCGTAACCGGAAGCTTTCACCATACACATCAATTTGGTCTCTGGTTTCAGCTTCGATTTATAATGATTGAAGTTATAGACAATGGCGTCAAGATCTACCTCCAGAATGGTTTCGTGCATGCGTTGCTCAAGGCGCTCGGCAATGCGTTCGAAATGGAAGGCTCTGGATCCTTTGATCAAAACAAGTTCATTCTTCAGGTTCTTGATGCTTTCCGAATGCAAGAACTCTTCCGTAGTTTGATAAAACTCGGCTTCGATGTGATCAAACAAATCGGCATTGGTTTTGATATTGCGACCGATTCCGATGATTTTATCAACCTTCTTACGGCGTACCAACTCTGCTACTTTCTTGTAGAGGTTCTTTGGCAGCATCCCCGTTTGAAGGATGTCGGAAAGGATCAATGTGCGTTTTCCTCCTAATGGAAGTAAACGGCGCATCTGAAAGTCGAGTGCAATATCGAGTGAGTTAATATCCGAATTGTAGGTATCGTTGATCAGTGTGCAATTGTTGTTTCCTTGCTTTACTTCCAGGCGCATCGCTACAGGTTCGAGGTTGTGCTGCTCGATGTTGAGACTCTTTGAGCTTGGCTTTAAATATAAGATAAGAGCCAGGCAATGCAGGATGTTCTCGATCGATGCGTCGTCTGAGAATGGGAAGGTAAATACCTTGTCGTATCCGACTAATGTGCAGCGGATCGTAGTGGAATTTACACCTTTCTCAATGGATGATATATAAAGGGGTGCGTCTGTGTCTTTTTTTGACCAGCCGATTATTTTATGGGATAAGAATGCGGCATCGAGACAATCGGTGATGAACATGTTGTCAAGATCGCATACGATAGCATCACAGTTTTTGAATAGCTCGAGCTTCTCAAGGCACTTCTCTTTGTAGGATGTGAAGTTTTCTTGGTGAGCTTCTCCTATATTGGTAATGATTCCGATTTTAGGAGCAATAATGGGTTCGAGCTTGCTCATCTCATCCGCTTGAGATATTCCGGCCTCAAATAAACCTAAGGTATGTTTCTCGTTGAGTTGCCATACCGACAAAGGAACACCAATTTGGGAGTTATAACTGCGGGGAGAGCGTACGATATTAAAGTCTTGATTCAGCATTTGGTACAAGAACTCCTTTACCATGGTTTTTCCGTTACTTCCGGTTATCGCAACCACGGGAATATCAAAGCGATTACGGTGGTAACGTGCCAGTTGTTGTAGGGCTGCAAGGGTGTCTTTAACAACCAAGAAATTGGCATCTTTCATTTCTTCAAATTCGGGATGCATCTCGCTCACTACAAAATTACGTACACGTAATTGGTATAGCTCCGGAATGTATTTATGGCCATCGTTGTTGTTGCTTTTTAAAGCAAAAAACAGCGATTCCTCAGGGAATGATAGGGATCTGCTATCTGTTAAAAGAATTTTTATTTTCGCATCTTTGAGCTCATTGGTCGAAGCTCGAAGTATTTTGGAAACTTCGTGTATTGAATAGTCCATAGTTATAATGATTCTAGCTTCTTTTCTAATGTGTCAACTTCATTTTGAATATCAAAGAAATGAAATTTATTCTGAATCTGTTTCACCTTTAACAAAGTTTGCAGTATGAATTGTTTGTAGCTAGCACTATCCGGACGAAGCGGTCGGTGTGATAGTGCTTTTGCAATTTGTTGCCATTGTGTCATTATATCTAGGGTTTCTTTCGAAAAATAGCATTGAGAGAACTTTTCCCAAATATAATCGACTGCTATGGTTGCCGGATGTGTCATATCGTCGGCAAAGAAACGGTAGTCGCGGAGTTCGTCGAGTACTATTTCGTAGGCCGGGAAATAGAATACGT
>X396_Morelets_crocodile__coassemble_132_pt1 | contig 12105 bp, 10 predicted proteins | sample X396_Morelets_crocodile__metabat2_low_PE_001 | metagenome-assembled genome bin X396_Morelets_crocodile | reverse complement strand
CTATTCTATTCTCTACTCATAGTCCTAAAAAGAGATTGCAGCACCTTCTCTATTTTTGAGAAAATGCTGCAATCTATCATTTATATATATCATTCAATCCGGTAAGATCATCCGCGGCGAATGCGTATCTTCATCGAATTCGCCAGCGGTTTGTCTACTACAAAAATAAGATAGCCTCCACCACCGGCACCGCTAATCTTATATCCTTTTACCTGCGATTTGTATTCATCCAGGTGGCGCATTATTTCAGCATCAACCATGTTGGGAAACATCGTAATCTGCGCCTCAAAGCTTGCAGTTACAGCCTCACCAAAAGCATCAAGATCCTTAACTTTCAAAGCCTGCCAGCATGCATTCGCTGCAATCGAAAGCACTTTCGCACCTTCCTCGTCAATCCGAGTATCTGCCAATACATCATAATCGGAATGTCGCGGATAAAGCGGAACCATACACACATGCGCCTCAATCCAATCCAAGATATCCTTATCCAATATACTCTCGATCTCACAAGGCCAATATTCACCTGTGTATAGGTATTTGTTCAGTCCGGGCATCACCACACCGAGCGCATCTTGCGAGCCGCTGATGTACTTGCTTCCGGGAGGATTCTCAAAGCAAAAAAGCGTTTGAGCAAGCTTTACGCGATCACCTTCGGGAATATCCGTTTGCCAAAGTTCAACGGCCTTTTTGCGCGAAGATGTACTCATCCCGCTTCTGTCGTTAAACTCATAATCAGGTTCAATATTGATTGTAAGCACAGATCCGGCATGGTATTTACTCACATACGGCTGATCGAGCCATCCGCCCGCAAGGTCGATACGATACGGTATCCTGCATTCGCTACGCAAAGCTGTAGTACTGCGCACCGGCAATCCCGGATGCGGGATACGCTCTGCAATAACATATTCGATACCAAGCTCTTTGCAAAAAGCCTCCTTCATCGGGCTATGACCATCCGAATTCACAAAAAAGATATCAGGCATCAATTCGCGCACATCATCTTCAAAGTCCATAATACCCGAACCGCTATTTATCCAAGCTTTATGCACCGCTTTAAGCGCACTTACCATATAGAGACGCTCCTGATCACAGTTTACCGTCTTACGATTCTTAAGTTGCTGTATCGTTTTATCCGAACCAATACCCACATACAAATCGCCCAATTTGGCCGCTTCGGTAAAAAAAGCAACATGTCCGCTGTGCAGCATATCGTAACATCCCGACACAAACACCTTTTTTCTATCACTCTTCATCAAAAAGACAATCTTAATTCAACCCTAAAGGTAAAACTAAAATCAGAACAAAGTTAGCAACTCTACTGATTACTTTCTATTTGTTGCTAGCCTCTTCTATTCTCTTAATTGCTTTGGCAGGAACGCCTGCAACAATTGTGTTAGCTGGTACATCTTTTGTTACTACAGAGCCAGCTCCCACAATGGCATTATCACCAATCGTAACTCCGGGAAGCACCGTTACCGAGGCTCCAATCCATACATTAGTACCGATAATGATAGGTGCTGGATAAAGCGAACCTCTATCTTCGGGAGCAAATCCGTGATTCAATGTTGCCAAAACCACTTTGTGCCCGATTAATGTATGATCGCCGATCACAATTCCTCCTTGATCTTGAAAATTGCAGCAAGCATTGATAAATACATGTTTGCCCACACGGATGTTCTTTCCGCAATCGGTATAAAAAGGAGGAAAAAGCATAAACGATTCGTCCACCTCTTTACCTGTTAGTTCGGCAAAGAGATTTCGCACTTCTTGGGGTGTATGGTACACATTGTTTAACCGAGTCGTAATCTGCATAGCCTCGTTGCTCAGCTCCGTCATAAATTGAAGCATTTCGGAGTTTGCTTTCACCGGCTTGCCGGCATTCAAATGTTCGAGATAATCCTTGAGTTCCATATCTATAATACCGATTAATCATTCCAACAATAAAAATCAATTACTGAAGATAGGTAAGAAAGAATTGTTCCATCTTATCGTACGGAATCACATTGGCTTTGTTGTCATACAAATCAACATGACTTGCTCCGGGTATAATTAGCAACATTTTATTCTCACCCTTCAATCGTTTAAACGCATCCTCGCTAAAGTAGCGCGAATGAGCCTTTTCTCCATGAATCATCAATACGGCACTGCGTATCTCGTCGCTATAGGCAAGCAGGGGCATATTCATAAACGAAAGAGCCGACGTTATGTTCCATCCATCGTTAGAGTTTAGAGAACGTTCATGATATCCGCGCGCTGTTTTATAGTAATCATAATAGTCTTTGACAAACTGAGGCGCATCTGCCGGAAGCGGATCTATTACACCTCCTGCACGGGCATACGAACCGTTCTTCGCATCGATCGTACGTTGGGCATTTAGCTTTTGACGAAGTGCAAATCGGGCATCCGCATCCATCGAATCAAAATATCCTTGCGCATTCACTCTACTCATATCATACATGGTAGAAGTAACAGTTGCTTTTATGCGCGTATCCATTGCCGCAGCATTGAGCGCCATTCCGCCCCATCCACAAATACCGATGATCCCGATTCGCTCCGGATCTACATCTTCCCGAGTAGATAAATAATCCACAGCTGCCGAGAAGTCTTCCGTATTGATATCGGGCGAAGCTACATAACGAGGTTCTCCCCCACTCTCTCCCGTATACGAAGGATCAAAAGCAATGGTTAGAAACCCTCTTTCGGCCATTGTTTGCGCATATAATCCTGAGGTTTGCTCCTTTACTGCTCCGAAAGGACCACTTACCGCAATGGCTGCAAACTTATTGTCTCCTTGCTTGACCGGCAGATATAAATCGGCGACCAATGTGATGCCATAACGATTCTTGAACGTTATCTTTTCATGCTTAACCTTATTGCTCGACGCAAACGTATAATGATCTTTCGTTTCCATATCTTCATTTGTTTTTAAGTTGAATCCACTACTTGCAAAAGTTGATAAAATCAATGATAATGAGATTAGTTTGTGTTTCATGTCTCTTTGCTTTTTCATTTTTAGCAAAGGTAGCGGCAAACAAAGATGCTCCTTGGACACAAATTACAGAGATGATAACCCGAATTACGGATTCTGTATATTAGTAAGAACAAGAGAGAACGAAAGATTGTATCTTTGATGTATGGAAAAGTTTTACAAACTAAACTCAGTACACTCGTACAACACGCTTTACGGATTGGAGACACTACACCCGCTAGTTACCGTTGTTGACCTAACCAAAGCAACAAAGAGCGTAAACCATATCACCATGGATTACGAACTCTATGCATTGTACCTTAAGGAAGGTAAAAGCTGCGATATAAAATACGGCAGACGTACCTACGACTATCAGGAAGGTACGATTGTTTGTTTTGCACCCGGACAAGTTGTGGAGGTGAGTATGCCTGAAGACGAGTTTCAGCCAAAGGTATATGGGTTGCTTTTTCATCCCGACTTGATACGCGGCACTTCGCTCGGAAAGGCGATCGACAACTACAATTTCTTCTCCTACTCGTCGTTCGAAGCATTGCATCTTTCTGAACGAGAACGCAGAATGGTGCTTGATAGTCTCGAAAAAATACAACAAGAGCTTGAGCATGCGATCGACAAGCATAGCAAACAACTCATCGCTATGCACATCGAATTACTTCTCAACTATTGCTTGCGTTTCTACGAACGACAGTTTATCACACGAGAGAAAGAAAACATCGATATATTGGAAAAGTTCGAACACCTGATCGCTTCGTATTGGAATCAGAATTTGCAGCAAGAGCATGGCCTTCCCTCTGTCAAATACTTTGCTGACAAAGTCTGTTTGTCGTCAAATTACTTTGGAGATCTCATCAAGAAAGAAACCGGAAAGTCGCCACAAGAATACATTCACTTCAAACTAATTGAGCGGGCAAAGAATCGCATTTTGCATAGCGATCTTTCGATGAGTGAGATTGCATACGAATTAGGCTTTCGCTATCCGCAGCACTTTGGTCGTTTATTTAAGAAAAGCACCGGACTGACGCCCAACGAATACAGAGTCGCAAACGAAACAACATCCATCCATATTTTTGTATAATAAGTCTCCTAGACTTTGGCTTTTTGTTATCGTGAAAACATAAAAATGTTTTCGAGGAGACTCTGAAAAGTCTTCATGGAGATTTTTCAGAATCTCCTCGAACAATTGAAACAATATTCATATATAATATTTAAAGGAAAACGAACAATATGAAGCAATGCTCTGTTTTATAATAGTTACAAATATTATAAAACAGGAATTTATGCATATGGCTGATGCATTGGTATCTACTCCGGTGGCCGGAGCTGTTACCATTATTGCCGCCTCGTTGGTGTACGTGGCCTGCAGAAAAGTGAAAGAATCCCCCAATGAACAAATCATTCCTCTTATGGGTGTGATGGGTGCTTTTATATTTGCTGCTCAAATGATTAATTTCACGATACCCGGAACCGGTTCGAGTGGGCATATAGTAGGTGGTGTGTTATTAGCAGCTTTATTGGGACGATGGCCGGCATTTCTTACTCTCACCTCCGTTCTCATTTTACAAGCATTTTTATTTGCAGATGGAGGTATCTTAGCGTTGGGATGCAACATCGTAAATATGGGTGGCTTTACTTGTCTTATAGCATACCCTCTGCTATTTAAGCCTCTTATCAAGAAAAAATCATCAACTTTGATGTTATTTATATGTAGTATACTTACTTCTATGGTTGGACTTGAGATGGGTGCTTTTGCCGTAACCATCGAGACTTGGTTGTCTGGAATTACGGTATTACCATTGGAGCGTTTTCTTTTATTTATGCTTCCTATACATCTTGTTATCGGTATACTTGAGGGCATAGCTACAGGCTTTGTGTTGGTCTATATAAAAAAGACGCAACCGGGATTTTTTCAGTTGCCCGAAATGGAGTTTTCTCCGATAGACAAGCATGCTCCCCGATTTAATCTCAAGCCTATGCTTCTCGTTTTTAGTCTGCTTGCTTTGGTATTAGGTTCAGCTTTTTCTTTCATTGCATCTTCCTTTCCTGACGGATTGGAGTGGTCTATAGACAAGGTTACTGAAGGAATGGTACTACCAATATCGGACGAGACTCCACACATACTTGCGCAGTTACTACAAGATTACACAGCGATAATGCCCGACTATAATACCTCTTTTGCCGGTATCATCGGAGGTATTTTGTTTATTGTCGCTGCACTGGTTATTTCAAAATTATACAAGCAGCGCTATAATTAAATCAGGAAATGGAAAGCAAACTAGAATCTACTTATCGCAAGATTAAACAACTCGAAATACAACATCAACCTATTAGTTTATTAAACACGATCAACCCTGTAGCTAAACTTGTTACAACTTTGATCTATCTGATCTTGATGCTTTCTGTATCGGTATATCAATTATCAGCTCTTTTGCCATTTGTTGTGTATCCGATACTTCTCGCTGCTTGTGCTCGCGTATCTTATCGCCGTGTCTGTATGTACACACTTCCTGTTTTACCTTTCATTCTGTTCATTGCTTTATTCAATCCTTTTCTGGATCGACAAACGATGTTTACAGTTCAAAATATCGAGGTGAGTCGAGGTTGGATTACATTTATGTCGATTCTTATAAGAGCAATGCTTGCTGTGCAATGTATTATGATTCTTGTAATATCGACCGGTATGATTCACTTAGCCAACGCAATGCGTAGAATTGGTGTTCCGACAATACTTACAAATCAAATATTGTTTGTGTACCGTTATCTCATTCTTATTTTGGAAGAAACAATTACCATACAACGAGCCCGACAAAGCAGAAACTGTAATGAGAAGAGCTTTGTGATGTGGAGTACCATTGTAGGCCAGCTGTTTGTTCGAAGTATGCACCGATCTACTTACATCTATCAAGCCATGTTGTCTCGTGGCTACAATCACACATCAACGATTATGCCCTACTATTCATGGCAAACAAAAGACTCTTATTTTGTCGTGGCTTGGATAACCTTTTTCCTTTTTATTCGTTTATTTAATCCTACGGAAGTATTTTTACACGATGTGATATTTTGACCTAACTCATATGATAAGTTTCAAAGACGTATCCTACACTTACCCCTCGGGATATAAAGCATTACAACAAATCGCATTCGATATAGCTTCGGGCGCCAAGGTGGCGATCGTAGGAGAAAATGGATCTGGTAAATCCACGCTGCTACTCCATTTCAATGGTATATTACAGGCTTCACAGGGTAGTATCTGCATTGATCAAACTGTAATTTCAAATTCGACCTTGACACAGATCCGACAAAAAGTAGGAATGGTTTTTCAAAATCCGGAACATCAGTTATTCATGCCTACGGTAGAGGAAGATGTTGCCGTGGGACCAATCAACATGAAACAAAGCAAAACAGATGTTGACAAGAGCGTTGAGTCTGCATTAAAACAGGTAAATGCGCTTCACTTACGTGATCGCCAGATATCTCAATTATCGGGTGGTCAAAAAAAGACGGTCGCTATAGCCACAGTATTGGCTATGAATCCGGAAGTTTTAGTTATGGATGAACCTACCTCGAATCTGGATCACAGATCAAGAAGACACGTCATGCAATACATTCACGCATGTGAGAAAACCTGTATTGTTGCAACTCATGACCTCGAGATGGCTTGGGAACTTTGCTCGCACGTTCTTGTTTTAAAAGATAGCAAAATTATGACATATGGTTTGTGTAAAGACGTTTTGTCTCATGAAACCTTGCTGCAAGATGCCGGTCTGGATCTGCCTTGGCAAGCTCGTTAAAAACAAAGAGGATCTGTATTTAAACAGATCCTCTTTGTTTTTAGCAACTATATATTTACTTATTTTGCAGTGAATTGAATCTTTGTCTCTTCAAACAATTCACTTTGTAAGGTTATATCTCCCGTTGAATTAGCATAAGTTGTTTTAAACTCAACATTCTGATTCCCTGCATTATTTGCGGTATATACATAATAATATTTACCGTCTTTAATTTCAAGTTTCAAATTAGAATTAGGAGCCGGCGACAATTTAGGTGCTAGAATATAAATCAACATGGGAAATTCTGACTGGGTGATCGTTGCAGGTATTGTAAATCGAAGAGTTACAGGTTTGTTTTGCCCTAATGTCCCTTGTGCTGTTGTAGAGATATCACTAAATGAGAATGGCTTGCGAAACAAAAGTTTAATTTTACGACTTAAACCATTTTTACAAATATGAATATATCCTTCTGCACTTTCATTACTTGGCAATGTATTTGTTTGAATTTCAACAGTTCCATTATCTGAACGTAGCAATATCGCAACCGGGCTTGAGCTATCATTATGATTGAGCGTAACGTGTACCCCGGTATTATCTGCAGATTGACCAGCTCCATTAGGAAAATAATTATAGCTAAATGTGTATTTAGTATTCGCTTTTACCATTATAACAGAAACATCACTCACTGAAAGAACTGCTTTTCCATCTGAAATATTTTTTAGTGGCTGTAATTCAATAGAGTTTATTAGATTGTTGCTTGCCGGCGAGTTTAATGCAGCCTCAAGAGTAGAATAACCCTCTTTTAATACTTGATTTAATTTAAGTACATAATAATTGTTACGTTCAATATTGAGTAATACACTCTCACAAGACGCATTATTATTAACTAAGTCTACTTTATAATAATAATACTGCTCTTGAGATGTTGCTAATGCTTTATATTTGCCTTTAATTATAATCGACAAAGGTTTAGAGCTTCCCACATTCTGCTTTTCATACAAATATTTATCTTGAGTATCGAAGCCTGTTATTGGCAATATACCATCTGTATTACCTTCTGTAATTGATCCTACAGCAAACAGACCGTTACTTTTATTAAATGGAGCTACGGATCCATAGCTATTCTGATTTACTACAGCAAACGTAATATCCTCTAATCTTGGATAAGAGGACATCGTATTATTCTCTACTTTTATCTTCGCTATATTCCGAATCAATTCTACAGATTCAGAAAAAGAGGATTGACCTTGTATACCTGAGTTGTATTCTTTACGCTGCCAATAAGCAACCCTACCATTCATTTCTAATGATCGTATAATTTCGTTCTCACTCTTATAAGAATGTGCAACATCTGAAAATCCAGAAAAATCATAATTCCCAATAAAATGTATGATACGTTTAGACAGTGACTTATTTATCGACACTTGGAATGTATTTTGACCTGTTATTGTAGCTTTTGAACGTTGTAGAAAAAGACCATTTTCATCAAAAACTAACAAGTAAAACTGATTAGCATCTAATCCGGCATCACTGGCAATAGCCCGTGTTTGAACCTCAGGCTCAGGTATTGCTATCCGAAATGACATTAGTTCACTTTCTTCAGACTCTACCGGTAGAGACTCATTACTATTGCTACAAGAAACGACCAGGAGCAATAGTAATAGATTCAATATATAGCGTAGCTTTTTCATAAGTATGTTTATTTAGTGTTACGATTCCAAGTGTCCGTAATGCATCGAACAAAAGCTTGATTTGAAGAAGAACTAAAAGAATTATTTGTAAATGTATAATACTCCCATTTATATGCACTCCAATAGGAAGAACCTTGTAATAATGATTTTACTGCACTTTTAGGATCATCCTGTATTTTATCAATCAAAACAATTTCAGCTTTTGTCGGAATCCGCCATTCTCCTTTTTTATATGGCGTTTCACGATAAGTCTTACACCTTGTTTGAGCACAGTTATACTCTATTTGTGAAGTAATTCCCCTTTGAGTTGCTATAACAAACTGAGGAGAAATCATGTTATTAGATACCACATCAGTACCCGTTACTTTTATTCCATCAGACAATACTGTAGGATCTCCAACGACAGTTGCTTCTGAATTGTGGACTAAAGTTGTTACTGTATAGAATGTAAAGTTAATCCTACCTGTAGATCCATGTGGATATGTATTACTACCACAATCTCCAGCTCCATTTCCAGAAGATGAGTCCATTGATTTAACGGCTGTTACATATATAGGAGGATATTGAAAAACCTTAACTCTTTGACTCAATTGAGGGACTCCAATCGTTTGCACGTCAAATTCAATCTCTTTAGGTACATAGTTTATCGGAATTGATGCATTTATATTAATACTACTATTTTGTTTATTTAGTACTATCTTTGGATAGCTTAAATCTGTTGATAAAATAGGTTTCTTTATCTTATCTCCATTAGAATCAAACTCATAATAATAAGCTTGAATGTTCTCTATTTTCACGTCCATATTAGAAGCATACTTAATATCTCTGTTTACGATATTATACATATCAACTTGATCCTCAAATACTACTAGATACTTGTAATTATCGATAGAAACATCGATCTGCTTTGTTGTCCAATCAAGAATACGAAAATTACAGGTCAGTTCTAAAGGTAATTCCGGATCTGGACTACCTAATGCATATAAGTTAATACCTAGCTCATATATTTTATTTCTCATAAGTTTAAATGCAAGCTGAGGATCTGTTCCAGAAGCATTTAAATAGTTTAATCGAACTTTATAGTATGTTGCGTCAATTGCGTTTTGTAAATTTTTAACATTGACTTTCAAAAGTATCCATGGTTCTTTCTCACTATCCAAGGTCCAATCATTTTCATAACTATAGAATGTCTCCGAATTATTCATTTGTATATCACGAGGAAGATATGATTCAAAATCGGATTCTGTTAAAACACAAGGATTTCCTTGCAATAATGTCGTTTTCTTAGCAGAGGAATATAGTTGAGCCTCAGCTGAAACAAACACCCTACCAGGGATTGAAACTGCATCAATCCGGATATTCACTTTGGCTGCAGCTCGTTTGAGTTTCACATCTGTAAGTGTGGTGATTGTTGGAGATAATTTTGTATTTACTTCACCATCCATCAGAAACGCCTCATTAGGCATACTAATTAGATTTGAAGATTGCACTAATTGTTTTAGTTCAGAATACTGAATATTCGCCAAATTATCTCGTAATAGATTGGTATTAGCTATTACAACCATTTTATAATCGGTTGCATTGTCGAATAATGCAACTTCTGATGTCGTAAACTGAACAGAGACTTCAACCCCATTCCCAGACTTCTTATAACTAATTTGATTATCTGCCGGATAATATACATTATTCTCACCTTTATAAAACAAAATATCCAATCGTTTAATCTCATTTTCATTCAACAAGTCATCGCCTGGTTGTGTCGCTTTTGTTTCATCCTCATTATTTAATTGTGCACGAAAAGTAACTGAATACTCAGCATGCTCTAATGTAGGATCACTTTCATTGGTTGCACATGCAGTACCTAATAAAAGTATCAACACATAATAAAAGTATATTTTCATAATCTCAATTATTAAGTGGTAACAATTTGATCGTGAAATAATCAGACTGATTATTATTGATCTTTAAAATCTCTCCTTCACAATTCACAAATAGTTTTGTCGAAGCTCCTGCCTTTAGAGGTTTGCGTGCCTTAATTCTTATTTTTGACATGTGATTACTTCCAGAGTTCCCAATACCTTGGGATACGCCATTATTCGTATAATCAAACTCAAAATCAGCTCCGTTTGACAAAGTTGCTGTCCAAAGACGACCACTCGGAGAATTTAATCTAAAATTACAGATAGCGATTTCATTGCTTCGAATCGTAATCACTCCATTTACAATTGGATTATCCCAGTTGATTTCCCATGTATATGAGTTATTATAATCTACGTCTGCGTGCTCTTTATCCCAATCGAGCACTGCAACATGAAACTGATTTTTAAAATCATTAATCTCCGAAATAGATCCTTTGATCAAATAATGTGTATTACGAGTAATCGAATAATCTGAATAAGTAGATCCAACCGGAATACCTATCGGTATGATATATGTTGTAGGTATTTGATTAAATAGAGCTTTTATCTCAAGATAGGTTGCTTTTTCTAAATCTAATTGATCCGATAGGATATGCTCACAAATATATTTATCAGGAAATATCGAAACATAATTATCCCCATTTTTCATAGGAAGATCAATCCCAGTATTTTGTCCATCAAATGCAATAAAATCATTGAAAGTAACAGTTGGATAATTTTGCAGGCCGAAATAAGACTGCTGAGGCACATGCCTTAATATCACTTGTTTTATTTGAATAGGATATGACGTATTTTTATTCAACACTAAAGACACTTTAGCGACCACACGTTGTAATTTTGCTGTATATGAAGATCCCCAATCTGTTGAAGGTTCTTTAACCAAACCTCCATCAGTTGTAGAGCCGGGATCAGCTTTAATTTCAATCGTGTTTTCTGCTAACATTGGAATATTATTTTCTGTAAAATCCCTAATAACATCTTGATCTACAATCATCTTATCTATTTCACTTAAAAATTTTGCGTTATTAAGTATTGATGACATAAGTGGATGCTCGTTGGCAAGTAGATATGTTTTATATTTACCTGGCTTGAGACTAATGTTCAACCTTTTGTCGACTGGTTGATCTAAGGTATTGTTTTGCGTTGCTTTATTTTGATAGATCAACCCTGACCCAAACTCTGCTATAACTAGTCTATAGTTTTGAATGGTTGAAATCTGCTCTGATGCTGATATAACATTTACACTCAACGAAACAATCTTGTTATCGTCAGACTCCTCATACTCTTTTATTTCAGAAACGCAGCCGTATAAGGAAAGCAATGTTGCTATCGATAAAATAACCGATATAACAGGATAAGATAAATACTTTTTCATTACATTGAGAATTAAGCTTCTTACTTTCTATTTAGCAGGTGCGACTTCTATTATAGTCCAACCATTTATAGTGACACCAACTGATCCGTTGGCAGTGAATTTTATGTCAAATGTAAACGTATCTTCACGATCAAGATCGGTTTGCGTTTGATACTTCGGATTCTTCAAAATCTGCTCTACCATATTTTTATCGTAAAGCACATTCTGATTATTCTTGTCCCGAACACGTAATCGTGATTCGTCTGCTTGAGCCATCAATCGTAAAACAACCGTATTCATTTTAAATGTATCACCTTCCAAAATTGGATCGTGATATTTATATGTGAATGGTGAGGCATAAGGACCAATTGTATTATCATTTTTATAG
>X396_Morelets_crocodile__coassemble_131_pt1 | contig 12118 bp, 5 predicted proteins | sample X396_Morelets_crocodile__metabat2_low_PE_001 | metagenome-assembled genome bin X396_Morelets_crocodile | reverse complement strand
CACATATTGAACGTAAGAAATCAAAATGTGATTACTTTTTAGACATTGCTCCTACTGCAGAGCAAATGCAAGAAGTCGAAAATCAAGTTAACGCAATTATAAAACAAAACTTAGCCATCACCGATGAACTTATGCTCAAGAAAGATGCGGCATCTATTGTAGATTTAAGCAAACTTCCTGAGGATGCGACAGATACATTACGCATAGTTCGTGTTGGGAATTATGATGTTTGTGCCTGCATTGGCGCCCATGTAAATAATACTTCAGAAATAGGAACTTTCAAGATTCAAAACTGGGATTTTACTGAAGGAAGGTTACGTTTACGCTTCAAGTTGGAGTCTTAAAAACTTCATTTACTCAAATAATTTTATATATTTGCACCCGGTTAAGACGATTAACGTTTTATTAAAAACAAATAGTTATGCAAACAATTGACAGTTTCAATTTTGCCGGTAAAAAGGCATTTGTAAGAGTTGACTTTAATGTACCTCTTAATGACAAATTTGAGATCACTGACGACACTCGTATGCGTGCAGCGCTTCCTACTCTTAAGAAAATTCTTGCTGATGGTGGTAGCGTAATTATCGGTTCTCACCTTGGTCGTCCAAAAGGTGTAAATGACAAGTTCTCTCTAAAACATATTCTTAATCATTTGTCAGAACTTCTAGGTGTAGATGTTCAGTTTGCAAATGACTGTATTGGCGAAGAAGCTGCTGTTAAGGCTGCTGCTCTTCAACCAGGTGAAGTTCTTTTGCTAGAAAACCTTCGTTTCTATGCTGAAGAAGATGGCAAACCTCGCGGTTTGGCAGAAGATGCTACAGAAGAAGAAAAGAAAGAAGCTAAGAAAGCAGTAAAAGAAAGCCAAAAAGAATTTACAAAACGTCTTGCTTCATATGCTGATGTTTATGTAAACGATGCATTTGGTACTGCTCACCGTGCTCACGCTTCTACAGCACTTATCGCTGCTTATTTTGATGTAGATCACAAAATGTTTGGTTACCTATTGGCTAAAGAAATCGACGCAGTAGAAAAAGTAATCAAATCATCAGAAAAACCTGTAACTGCTATTATCGGTGGTTCTAAAGTTTCTTCTAAAATCACTATCATCGAGAACCTACTTAGCAAAGTAGACAACATCTTGATCGTTGGTGGTATGGCATTTACATTCTCTAAAGCAATGGGTGGCCACATTGGTAACTCACTTTGCGAAGACGAGATGCTTGACGTTGCAAAATCGGTAATGGCAAAAGCTAAAGAACTTGGTGTAAACCTTGTATTACCTACTGACTGTGTAGCTGCAGACAAATTTGCTGCTGACGCAAACACTCAAATCTGTTCAGACAAAAACGTACCAGAAGGTTGGTTAGGTCTTGACCTTGGTCCTGAGTCTTGTGCAGCAATGAGCGAAGTAATCAAAAACTCAAAAACTATTCTTTGGAATGGCCCTGCTGGTGTTTTTGAATTCCCTGCATTCGAAGCTGGTTCTAAAATGATCGCAGAATCTATCGTTGCTGCAACTGCAAACGGCGCATTCTCACTTATCGGTGGTGGTGACTCTGTTGCATGTATCAACAAGTTTGGTTTTGCAGACAAAGTTAGCTACGTATCTACAGGTGGTGGTGCTCTTCTTGAGTTCATCGAAGGAAAAGTACTTCCAGGTATCGAAGCTATCCGCGGATATTAATATATTTCTCAAAATATATTTTCAGAAGGCACACTCTTTATTGAGTGTGCCTTTTTTATTCATATTTAGCCAACTCATTAACCTTTCATTATTCTAATATTTACGACCAATAAGCCAGACGGTTTCAAATATTCAAATCTCAGAGAGTTTAGAATAGTCTATAATCAGTCTATTTTATGCTAAAAAAGAGAATACAATTCAAGTTGAGGCGGAACAGAACTTCATGATACAAAAAAAGGGAGTACCTAAAAGATACTCCCCTTTCCTATTTTATGAATAAATGAATTATTGATTCATTTTTGCTTCGATAGCTTCATATTTGTCACCCATGTTCAAGTTGTAATAGATACCTCTAAGAGCTACCATATATTCTCTTGCTTCTGGATTAGCAGCATGAGCTTTTTCGAAGTAAGGCATTGCTTTTTCGTACAATGCTTTAGCTTTGTCTAGCTCTTCACGATAAAGTTTGTTATCGTTGATTGCATTTGCTTCTGTCTGAATCTTAACAGCTTGGTTGAAGTAGATACGACCTAAGTTGCCCAATGCATCTGTATAGTTAGGATCGATAGCCAATGCTTTTTCGAAATATCCTTGAGCTTTCGCAGGATCTGACTCTTCATAAAGACGCCCCATTACATCATACAATTGTGCATTTTGTGGATCTTTTTGAATTGCAGATTCCAAGTAAGTTACAGCATCTTGGTTTTTACCTGAAGCAATAAGTTGTTGAATAAGATTCAACAAGTAATATTTTTCTTCTGGGAATTTATCTACACCTTCTTTAAGCGTAGCAATGAAGTTTACTGTATCACCAGCTTGAAGATATTCAGAGCTTAGACATTGATACACTTCATTTCCGCGATAGTCTGCATCTTTCAATGCTTTGTATTTTTCGATAGCCAACGCTGGTTGTTGCATTTGTGAAGCAGCAACACCTGCATAGAACTGAATCATCTTATAAGTAGAGTCAGTTTTTGAAACTAGAGGTTCTTTTTCTCCTTTAAAGATTGGAAGATTAGGAATTTCCAAATAAGAATCAAAGAACTTGTATGCAGTTGGATAATCTTGTTTGTCGAAATAGTATGCACCACCATTGATATAGTAGTTTAAGTTTGCACGCAAGATTGATTTGATATCTTTTACAAACTTAGGTTTTACTTTACCTTTAGCATCTGGCAAATTATCAAGAGAATCACATACCATAAAATATGGAAGAACTTCTCCTAATGCTTTGTACATTACCTCTTCGTTTGGTTGTTGACCCAACATTTGTTTCATTTTCTCAGCATCAAATTGCTGATTTTCGATGAAACCTGCAACATACCAAGTTTTTGGATCATTTTTAGTTTCCGGATCTTGCATAGCAGCTTGAATCAGTGTAACTGCTTCTGCAAATTCTGGCTTCTCTCCCTTAACTAACTTCTCAGCTGTGCTAACATTTTTCTTTTGTGCAAACATGCTACCAGAAACTAGTAGACACAAACCAATTGAGAAAACAAATTTTTTCATTGCAATTGATATTTAATTATGTGAATATAAAAAATTAATTCTCGTTTTCCACAGTAGAATTAAGTTCATCTACTTGTACTTCTTCACCCACTACCATATCTTCTTCAGTTTCTGACATCACTTTACAAACAGAAGCAATCTCATCATTTCTCTTTTCAAGATTGATAAGTCTCACACCCTGCGTAGCGCGACCCATAACACTGATATCCGATACTGTTGTACGAATTGTGATACCCGATTTATTGATAATCATCAAGTCGTTTTCATCAGTAACAGTTTTCAAAGCTACAAGTTTTCCTGTTTTATCGGTTATATTTATAGTTTTTACTCCTTTACCACCTCTATTTGTGATACGGTAGTCATCGATATGTGAGCGCTTGCCATAACCTTGTTCAGAAACAACCAAAATAGTTTCTGTTTCTTTGTCTTTCAGGCAAACCATACCTACAACTTCATCACTACCATCTTCGTCGAGCGTCATACCACGTACACCGGCAGCAGTTCTACCCATTACGCGTACAGCACTTTCGTGGAAACGAATAGCACGACCATTGCGATTTGCGATCACAACTTCATTGTTACCGTTGGTCATTCTTACTTCTGTTACCTCATCACCTTCTCTCAAGTCGATTGCGATAACACCATTTTGTCTTGGACGAGAGTATGATTCAAGCAATGTTTTCTTGATTACACCCTTCTTCGTACAGAACAATAGGTAGTGAGAATTAATGAAGTCATTATCTTTTGTAAGATTCTTAACACGGATAAATGCATTTACTCTATCTCCGGATTCAATATTAAGCAAGTTTTGAATTGCTCTACCCTTAGAGTTCTTCGAACCTTCTGGAATTTCGTATACCTTCAACCAGTAGCAACGACCATTCTTCGTAAAGAACAACATCGTAGCATGCATAGAAGCAGGATAGATATATTCAACAAAGTCGGCATCACGCGTTTCGCTACCCTTAGCACCAACACCACCTCTATTTTGAGCTTTAAACTCAGTAAGCGGCGTACGTTTGATGTATCCAAGGTGCGATACCGTAATAATCATTTCGTCATCCGCATAGAAATCTTCCGGATTAAGCTCTTCAGAAGCATAAACGATCTCAGTTTTGCGATCATCTCCGAATTTAGCCTTGATTTCTAACAACTCATCTTTAATAACCTGCATACACAAGTCTTTGTTTGCAAGAATATCGCGCAATCTACTAATCAAAGCCATGATATCGTCGTATTCCGCTCTTAGCTTATCTTGCTCTAGTCCTGTAAGTTGACGCAAACGCATATCAACAATAGCACGAGCTTGAACGTCTGACAAACCAAAACGCTCTTTCAAACGATCAATCGCTTCCGCCGGATTAGTAGATGTCTTGATAATATTGATAACCTCATCAATGTTGTCTGATGCGATGATCAAACCTTCAAGAATGTGAGCACGCTCTTCGGCTTTGTTCAGTTCGAATTGCGTACGTCTCATTACTACGTCGTAACGGTGCTCAACAAACTGCTTGATCATATCAAGTAAGTTAAGCAACTTCGGACGTCCGTTTACCAATGCAATATTATTTACGCTGAATGACGATTGCAATGCAGTAAGTTTGTACAATTTATTTAATACAACATTTGCATTTGCATCTCTCTTCACGTCAACCACGATACGCATACCTCTACGGTCTGATTCGTCATTTACGTTAGAGATACCATCCAGTTTCTTCTCGTCAACAAGGTCGGCAATATGCTTGATCAGCTCCGCTTTGTTTACCAAGTAAGGAATCTCAGTGATAATGATTTTATCTCTGTTGTGCTCGGTTTCGATTTCAGCCTTACCGCGCATTACCACTCTACCTCTACCCGTTTCGAAAGCATCTTTTACACCAGCGTATCCATAGATATAACCACCGGTAGGAAAATCAGGAGCTTTGATATATTGCATCAATCCCTCTACATCAATTTGACCATCAGCTTCGATGTATGCAATAGATCCATCGATTGCTTCGCTCATGTTGTGAGGAGGCATATTTGTAGCCATACCAACGGCAATACCCGACGCACCGTTTACCAACAAGTTTGGAATTCTCGTTGGCAACACTGTTGGTTCCTTCAATGTATCATCGAAGTTTAATTGGAAATCAACAGTATTTTTATCGATGTCACGTAGCATTTCTTCAGCCAGTTTGCTCAAGCGAGCTTCGGTATAACGCATTGCAGCAGGGCTGTCTCCGTCGATCGATCCAAAGTTACCTTGTCCATCTACCAGCGGATAACGCAAAGACCACTCTTGTGCCATACGCACCATTGCAAAGTATACGGATGAATCACCGTGTGGGTGATACTTACCTAATACTTCACCGACAATTCTGGCAGACTTCTTATATGGTTTATCAGATGTATTGCCTAATTCATTCATACCGAATAGCACTCTTCTGTGTACTGGTTTGAAACCGTCCCTTACATCAGGAAGCGCACGGGAAACAATTACCGACATTGAATAGTCAATGTAAGCCGATTTCATTTCCTCCTCGATATTAATCTTTATAATTCTATCTTGATCAGTCATTTAAATATTTATTTATTTAAAATATTATCAACTACGTGAAAAATCGCACTAAGGTAAGCTTTTCCGAGTGATTACGAAACAAAATACAACAAAAGTTTATGCTTTTAATGGCACATTTGGTAGTATAAAATATTTTGGCAAGGTTATTGATGTATATAGTATATTGGAGTTCTTTGCACAAACAGACGTTAATCTAAAGAAAGTTTGTCAGGTGCATTGCTTCTATTAAATTAAAGAATATATTTACAAACATATCATACTTATAGCTGTTAAACTATATATGAAAACAAACAGAATAAACTATTCAAATCTTAAATATATGCAGAATAAACACTCCGAATACTCTTTGAGTGATTATGACATGGATCAAATTTTCTTAAATAACGAAGAAAATCATCGCTTTCACGAACAAGACCAAGCGTCGGATATTCGTGACGGATTCACCGATGATGAAGATGACGAAGAAGATGAAGATTACAATCAAAAGAAAGAACCATCGTACGGATCTACCTCAAACCCGACTTCGAAAGTAGGCAATGACACTCCGGTACTTGATAATTTCGGAACCGATCTTACACGTGCCGCAGCCGAAAACAGACTCGACCCTATTGTAGGACGCGAGAAAGAAATCGAACGTTTGGCTCAGATCTTGAGTAGAAGAAAAAAGAATAATCCGGTTCTTATCGGTGAGCCCGGAGTAGGAAAGTCTGCTATTGTAGAAGGCTTGGCCCTTCGTATCATTCAGCGCAAAGTATCACGCGTGTTGTTTGACAAACGAGTTGTAAGTCTGGACCTTACTTCGGTTGTAGCGGGAACTAAATACAGAGGACAATTTGAAGAGCGCATTAAAGCAATCTTAAACGAACTGTCAAAGAATCCGAACATTATATTATTCATCGACGAAATACATACACTGGTAGGTGCAGGCTCTGCAGCCGGGTCGATGGATGCGGCAAACATCTTAAAGCCTGCATTGGCACGTGGCGAAATACAATGTATCGGAGCCACTACGCTGGATGAATACAGAAAAAACATTGAGAAAGACGGAGCATTAGAGCGCCGCTTCCAGAAAGTAATCGTAGATCCTACCACGGCAGAAGAGACTTTGCAAATTTTGCAAAACATCAAGGAACGCTACGAAGAGCACCACAACGTGATCTACACACCGGAGGCTATTCAAGCATGTGTTACACTTACCGATCGCTATATCAGCGACCGCAACTTCCCCGACAAGGCGATCGACGCACTCGATGAAGCTGGTTCGCGCGTACACATCACAAACATTACCGTTCCTAAAAACATCGAAGATCTCGAAGCGAAGATAGAAGAGACGAAGCAAAACAAGATTCAAGCAGTTAAGTCACAAAACTTTGAGCTTGCAGCCAGCTATCGCGACAAAGAACGTCAGTCCCTACTCGATCTTGAAGTAGCGAAGTCGAAATGGGAAGAAGAGCTTCAACGCAACAAAGAGATTGTGGATGAAGAAAAAATAGCAGAGGTTGTTGCCATGATGTCAGGTGTACCTGTGCAACGCATTGCCAAAGCAGAAAATCAAAAGCTTCTGGAAATGGCCGAAGTGCTTAAAAGCCGCGTGATCGGACAAGACGAAGCTGTAAATAAAATCGTAAAAGCAATTCAGCGCAACCGTGTAGGATTGAAAGATCCGAACAAACCAATCGGCAACTTCATGTTCCTTGGCCCTACCGGTGTAGGTAAAACACACTTGGCAAAGAAGCTGGCAGAATTCCTTTTCGACTCTCCCGATGCGATTATCCGTATTGATATGAGTGAGTATATGGAGAAGTTTGCCGTATCGCGCCTGGTAGGAGCGCCTCCGGGATACGTTGGTTATGAAGAAGGCGGACAGCTTACCGAAAAAGTGAGACGCAAGCCTTACTCAGTTGTTTTGTTTGACGAGATCGAGAAAGCACACCCGGATGTATTCAACATCTTGCTGCAAGTACTCGACGAAGGTCGCCTTACCGACAGTCTTGGACGCAAGATCGATTTCAAGAATACCATTGTAATCATGACCTCAAACATTGGTACGCGCCAATTGAAAGAGTTTGGTAAAGGTGTAGGCTTCAGCACAGCAAATACAGAAACAGACAAAGAGTTCTCGAGAAGCGTGATACAAAAAGCCTTGAATAGAGCTTTTGCTCCTGAGTTTCTAAATCGTGTGGATGACATTGTTATGTTTGACCAACTTGACAAAGCCGCGATACATAAAATCATCGACCTCGAATTGCAAGGATTCTACAAACGAGTACTTAACTTGGGTTACGAGCTTGTAATTACCGAAGCTGCCAAAGACTTTATCGCGACAAAAGGCTATGATGTACAGTTTGGCGCACGTCCACTAAAACGTGCCATCCAAAAGTATCTCGAAGATGAAATGGCCGAAATGATTATTAAAGCAACAGTAAGCGAAGGAGACATTATACATGTCGATTTCGACCAAGAGCAACAAAAAATTGCGATCGATATTCGAAAGAAATAATAACCGCGGTGATCAAATACAATCTACGCGAACTTATTTAGCATTTATAGTGAAGACAGAATTGTCAGGTGCCGACCTGACGATTCTGTCTTCGTTTGTTTTAAATCGTCAGGTCGGCACCTGACGATTTGTTTCTCATGATCTTTTTATTTCATCATAACGAATATCGCAACCAATGTATACAACCATTCTCTGTAAGAATAACCACCTCCCCCTTTAATGCCCGTAAACACACTAAACAAACCATGCCTTTGCCATTTTTTCAGTTTTTCACAATCAAAGACAGATATTATGGCAAACAATAAGTGACAATATGACAAACTGAGGCGCGGCATGCTTTTTGAATATAAATTAACGCGGATGCATTATCCGCATAATACGTATAACTAAAAAAAATATTACATATGAGCAAGACTGGACATATTGGTGTTACTACAGACAACATCTTTCCTATTATTAAGAAATTCCTTTACAGCGACCATGAAATCTTCCTTCGCGAAATCGTTTCAAATGCAGTAGATGCTACGCAGAAGCTTAAAACGTATGCTTCGGTTGGTGAGTTTAAAGGCGAACTAGGCGAATTAGTAGTACGTGTTTCTGTAGATAAAGAAGCTAAAACATTAACAATTTCGGACTGTGGTATTGGTATGACTGCCGACGAGATTGAACGCTATATCAATCAAATCGCTTTCTCAAGTGCCGAAGAGTTCCTTGAAAAGCACAAAAACGACGCGAATACCATCATCGGTCACTTCGGTCTTGGTTTCTACTCGGCATTTATGGTGTCTAAGAAAGTTGAGATCGTTACAAAATCGTACAAAGAAGGTGCTGTTCCGATGAAATGGAGCTGCGATGGTACACCTGAATATACGCTTGAAGAAACTACTAAGGCTTCGAGAGGTACAGACATTATCCTTTACATCGACGACGAGAACCTTGAGTTTCTTGAAGAAGGTCGCGTAATTGGTTTGTTGAAGAAATACTGCAAATTCCTTCCTATTCCTATCGCTTGTGGTAAAGTAAAAGAGTGGAAAGATGGCAAAGAAGTTGAGACAGACAAAGACAATATCATCAACGATACACATCCTGCTTGGGTGAAAAAACCATCGGAACTTACCGACGAAGATTACATCAAGTTCTACCACGAACTATATCCTCATTCGGAAGAGCCTTTGTTCTGGATTCACCTAAACGTAGACTATCCGTTCAACCTTACAGGTATTCTTTACTTCCCTAAGGTGAAAAACAACATCGAATTGCAACGTAACAAAATTCAGTTGTATTGCAACCAGGTGTTTGTAACCGACTCTGTAGAAGGCATCGTGCCAGAATTCTTAACACTGCTGCATGGTGTGATCGACTCTCCGGATATCCCGCTTAACGTTTCACGTTCATATTTGCAAAGTGATTCGAATGTGAAGAAAATTTCGAACCACATCACGAAGAAAGTTGCTGATAAGCTTGAAGAAATTTTCAAGACAGACAGACCTCAATTCGAAGAAAAGTGGGATAGCTTGAAGTTATTCATTGAATACGGAATGCTTTCGGATGAGAAATTCTACGAAAGAGCTCAAAAGTTTGCGCTATTGAAGAATGTAGACGGCAAATGCTTCACTTTCGAAGAATACAAGAGGTTAATTACAGACAATCAAACAGACAAAGACGGTAATCTTGTCTACCTATATACGAACGATAAGGTATCTCAATATAGCTACATCGAGGCTGCTAAAAACAAAGGCTACGATGTGTTGTTGATGGACGGCCAACTAGATGTTCATGTTGTAGGCTTGTTGGAACACAAGTTTGAGAAGTCGATCTTTGTACGTGTAGACAGTAATACGGCCGACAACTTGATCAGAAAAGACAACGTTGCGGAAGTAAATCTTTCGAGCGAAGAGAAGTTTGAACTTCAAACAACCTTTAAATCTCAAATCCCTCAAATGGAGAAGACTGAGTTTATGGTAGAGATCGAGGCACTAGGAGAAAACGCTGCTCCGGTTATGATTACGCAAAGTGAATACATGCGTCGTATGAAGGAAGTGGCTGCTATGAATCCGAATATGGCATTCTATGGCGAATTGCCAGAAAGCTACAACTTGGTTCTTAACTCAGAGCACGCGCTTGTGAAACGTGTACTTGAAGAAGAAAAGTTGGCATGCGACAGCCAAATCTCTCCTCTTGTAGCTGACAAAAAAGGCTGGGAAGCTCGCAAAGAAGATCTTCTTTCAATGCAACGTGGCAAAAAGGCTGAAGAGATCACTGCTTCTGAAAGCGAAGACTTGAAGAATACAGAGTCTAAAATCAGCGATCTTACAAAAGAAATTGAAGGTATCATTGCATCTTATGCAGCCGACAACAAACTGGTAAGACAACTTATCGACCTTGCGTTGCTTCAAAACGGAATGCTTAAGGGTGAGTCTCTTAGCAACTTCGTAAAACGCAGCATCGACATGATCTAATCTATCGATACAACGATAACAATTCTATATTTAGCCGGCTTTCTATACTCGAAATGTATAGAAGGCCGGCTTTTTTATTTGATCTTTATGGCTCGTTTTCTGTAACGATTCATATTTTATATCTAATTTTGATTATTAAAATACATGGTGTGAATGATCTGTATACATTTGCATCCGTAATTAATTACGTTCGTTTCACGATCAAGGAAAGATATAAGACATTTATGAAGAAAATATACATCTCTGCTGCTCTTCTCGTTTCTATTTTTACACAGACTAATGCTCAACGCGTAGGTTTGGTATTAAGTGGTGGTGGAGCAAAAGGAGCTGCGCATATAGGGGTAATAAAAGCACTGGAAGAAAACAACATTCCGATCGATTATGTAACCGGTACTTCTATCGGAGCGATTATCGGCAGTATGTATGCCATGGGGTATACAACAGATCAGATGCTTCAACTGATGGAATCAAAGGAGTTTGAATATTGGCAATCGGGTACGGTGGAAAATACCTACAAGTATTACTTTAGAAAGTCGGATCAGACACCGGAATTCTCTCACTTTTCGCTCAACTTTACCGATCCTTCTCAAATCAAGGCTAGCATACTTCCGCAAAGTTTGATCAATCCGATTCAGATGAATCAGGCTTTTATGGGACTGTATGCACAAGCGACCGCAGCGTGTGGAGGTAACTTTAATGATTTGTTTGTACCTTTTCGTTGCGTAGGCTCGGATGTATATAATAAGAAAGCTCTCATATTTGACGAAGGAAACCTGGGTGACGCCGTTAGGGCTTCGATGACCTTCCCTTTCTTCTTTAAACCGATCTGGAAAGATAGCATACCGATCTTCGACGGCGGTATTTATGATAATTTCCCTGTTGCTCCGATGCAAGATGCTTTTGATCCGGATATCATGATCGGATCCATTGTTTCGGGTCTTGAGAATGCCATTACCGACGATCCGTATAATCAGCTCGAAAATATGATTATGCAAAAGACCGACTATGACTTGAAGGAGTCTGAAGGTGTTGCTATCAAGTTTAAGTTTTCGGATGTATCTCTTCTCGACTTTCAAAAAGGGCGTGATTTGATGAAAATTGGTTACGACTCTACCATCGCACATATAGATAGTATCAAAGCTCGTATCAATCGTCGCGTTGAGCTGAAAGAGGTAGAAGCACGACGCAAGCGCTACAAAGCGGCTCTCCCACCCCTTATCTTCCAAGATATCGAGATTAATGGCGTAAACGGACCTCAAAAGAAATACATCGAGAGTCAGTTGCACAAAGATATCAATGGCGAGTTTACAATGGAGGAGTTTAAACGTGCCTATTTTAAAATGCTAGCCGACTCTAAGATTAAGGAGATTATGCCAACGGCTCAATATGACTCTACTACGCAAAAC
>X396_Morelets_crocodile__coassemble_130_pt1 | contig 12124 bp, 20 predicted proteins | sample X396_Morelets_crocodile__metabat2_low_PE_001 | metagenome-assembled genome bin X396_Morelets_crocodile | reverse complement strand
GTCAAATGAGAATGGCGATCTAGTTCGCTTTTCTAAAAAATCAGGGGAGGAGATTAAGTAATGAGCAATACTGCCAGCCTTAAGAAAGATTATCAAGAGAGGATCGTTCCTGCCTTGATGAAGGAGTTTGGTTATAAATCAGTAATGCAAGTACCTGTACTAAAAAAGATTGTTATCAATCAAGGTCTAGGTATGGCTGTAGCTGATAAAAAAATCATTGAAGTCGCTATCAACGAGTTGACAGCAATTACTGGTCAGAAAGCTGTTGCAACACTATCTCGTAAAGATATTTCGAACTTCAAGTTGCGTAAAAAAATGCCTATCGGTGTTATGGTAACATTGCGTCGTGAGCAAATGTACGAGTTCCTAGAAAGACTTGTTCGTGTAGCTCTTCCACGTATCCGTGACTTCAAAGGTATCAATAGCAAACTTGATGGTAGAGGTAACTATACATTAGGTGTTGACGAGCAAATCATTTTCCCAGAAATTAATATCGATTCGATTACTAAAATATTGGGAATGAATATTACCTTTGTAACTTCTGCTCAAACAGATGAAGAAGGTTATGCTCTATTGAGAGAATTTGGTTTGCCTTTTAAAAATGCTAAAAAAGACTAAGTAAGATGGCAAAAGAATCAATGAAGGCTCGTGAGGTAAAAAGAGCTAAACTTGTTGCTAAATATGCTGATAAAAGAGCTCAGCTTATCGCTGAAGGTAACTATGAGGCATTGCAACTTTTACCTAAAAATGCATCACCAGTTCGTTTGCATAACCGTTGTAAGATGACTGGCCGTCCAAAAGGATATATCCGTCAATTTGGAGTTTCACGTATTCAATTCCGTGAAATGGCTTCAGCAGGTCTTATTCCTGGTGTAAAGAAAGCAAGTTGGTAATTTAGTATTAAATATTGTCCGGATAACCGGATCAATTTAAGATTTAATTTTATGACAGATCCTATTGCAGATTATTTGACCCGTTTGAGGAACGCAATTAAAGCAAAACACAGAGTTGTTGAAGTTCCTGCGTCAAATTTAAAGAAAGAGATCACTAAGATCCTTTTCGAAAAAGGCTACATTCTTAACTATGAGTTTGTAGAAGAAGGTCCTCAAGGAACTATTAAGATTGCCTTGAAGTACGATCCAGTACACAAAGTAAACGCAATCAAGAAACTTGCAAGAGTTTCTACTCCAGGTTTGCGTAAGTATACTGGTTACAAAGATATGCCTAGAGTATTAAATGGATTGGGTATCGCAGTTCTTTCTACTTCTAAAGGTGTAATGACCGATAAGGAAGCTAGCCAATTGAAAATTGGTGGTGAAGTATTGTGTTATGTATATTAATATTAGGAGGAAAGAATTATGTCAAGAATAGGTAAATTGCCAATCCAAATTCCAGCTGGTGTTACTGTAACATTGAATGAAAATGTTGTAACAGTAAAAGGTCCTAAAGGCGAACTTTCTCAAGAGATCAATCCTGATATTACAGTTTCGATCGAAGACGGAGTTGTTACGTTGACAAGACCTTCTGATGAGAAAACTCATCGTGCATTGCATGGTTTGTATCGTGCGCTTATCAATAACATGGTAGTTGGTGTTTCTCAAGGTTACCGCAAAGAACTAGAACTTGTTGGTGTAGGTTATCGTGCATCTAACAATGGTCAGATTTTGGAACTTTCACTAGGTTTCTCACACAATATCTATGTTCAGTTGCCTTCTGAGATCAAACTTGAAACTAAATCTGAAAGAAATAAGAATCCTCTTATCATTCTTGAATCAGCTGACAAACAGTTGATCGGTCAGGTTTGTGCGAAAATCCGCTCGTTCCGTAAACCAGAGCCATATAAAGGTAAAGGTATTCGTTTCGTAGGTGAAGAAATTCGTAGAAAGTCAGGTAAGTCAGCAGGTAAGTAATCTAAGTAAACAGAAATTATCATGACAACTAAGGAACTAAGAAGACTTAAGATAAAATATCGTGTACGTAATAAAATCTCAGGTACAACTGAGCGTCCACGTTTGAGTGCGTTTAGAAGCAACAAGCAAATCTATGCACAAGTGATTGATGATCTTACAGGTAAAACTCTAGCTTCTGCATCTTCTTTGAAAATCGAAGGTAAAGCTACTAAGACAGAGGTTGCCGCTATGGTAGGTGAGATGATCGCTAAGAATGCTCTTGAAGCAGGAATCCAAACTGTTATTTTTGACAGAAATGGATATCTTTACCATGGTAGAGTAAAACAATTGGCTGAAGCCGCACGTAATGGTGGACTTAAATTTTAATGAAGATGGCAGGAATTAATAATAGAGTTAAATCGACTAACGACCTAGAGTTGAAAGACAGATTGGTAGCGATCAACCGTGTTACTAAAGTAACAAAAGGTGGACGTACTTTCAGCTTTGCTGCTATTGTAGTAGTAGGTAACGAAGACGGTATTGTAGGTTGGGGTCTTGGTAAAGCAAGCGAGGTAACTACAGCTATTGCTAAAGGTGTAGAAGCTGCTAAAAAGAACCTAATTAAAGTTCCAGTTCACAAAGGAACTATTCCTCACGAACAACTTGCAAAGTTTGGTGGTGCTAATGTATTCATCAAACCTGCATCTCACGGTACAGGGGTTAAAGCTGGTGGTGCGATGCGTGCAGTACTTGAAAGTGTTGGTGTAACAGACGTTTTGGCTAAGTCAAAAGGTTCATCAAACCCACACAACTTGGTAAAAGCAACAATTGCAGCTCTAGGTGAACTACGTGATCCATTCACAGTAGCACAAAATAGAGGTGTATCTGTAGAACGAGTGTTTAAAGGTTAATTTAGGAGGAATAACTATGGCAACTATTAAAGTTAAGCAAGTTAAAAGTAGAATTAAATGTCCAGTTGACCAAAAAAGAACACTTGACGCACTTGGCCTAAGAAAAATGAACCGTGTTGTAGAACACGAAGCTACTCCAGCTATCTTAGGTATGATTGCTAAAGTGAAACACTTGGTTTCTGTAGAGAAGTAATTAATTGTTGAAAAAATAAAGCATACGATATGAATTTATCTAATTTAAAGCCTGCTGCAGGTTCTACTAAAACTAGAAAAAGAATTGGACGTGGTACTGGTTCTGGTTTAGGTGGTACTTCAACTAGAGGTCATAAGGGTGCTAAATCTAGATCAGGTTATTCAAAGAAGATCGGATTCGAAGGTGGACAGATGCCTATTCAAAGACGTTTGCCTAAATTCGGTTTCAAGAATATCAACCGAGTTGAGTATAAAGCAATCAATCTTGATACTCTTCAAGCCTTGGTAGAAGCTAAAAATCTTGCTGCTGTAGGTCGTGAAGAACTAATCAATGCAGGTTTTATCTCATCTAACCAATTGGTTAAAATTCTAGGTAACGGAACACTTACTGCTAAAGTTGATGTTTCTGCAAATGCATTCTCAAAATCTGCAGAAGCAGCTATTGTAGCGGCAGGAGGCTCCGTAGTAAAACTCTAAATCCATGAGAGCAATTGAAACTATTAAAAATATCTGGAAGATTGAGGATCTGAGAAGTCGGATCCTCACTACTCTATTTCTCGTTGCACTTTATCGCTTCGGGACTTATGTAGTTCTTCCCGGTATTGATCCAAAAGCTTTAACAGCTTTACAAGCGCAAACGCAGGGAGGCCTATTGGCTTTGTTTGATATGTTTTCGGGAGGTGCATTTTCGAATGCATCTATCTTCGCATTAGGTATCATGCCATACATCTCGGCTTCCATCGTTATGCAGTTGCTAGCCATTGCGGTTCCATCTTTCCAGAAACTTCAACGTGAAGGGGAGAGCGGTCGCAGAAAAATCAATCAGTGGACTCGCTACTTAACTGTTGCGATTCTATTTGTTCAAGGACCTACCTATCTACTTAATTTGGCTGGCCAAATGAGAGCAGTCGGGGCTACAATTCCACAAGGGATTTGGTACTCAGTATTTGCTACTATTGTAATGGCAGCCGGAAGTATGTTTGTATTGTGGCTTGGAGAAAGAATCACAGATAAAGGTATCGGTAACGGTATCTCATTCATAATCCTTGTTGGTATTATCGCTAGACTTCCACATTCATTAATTCAAGAGTTTGTATCTCGCGTTAGTGAAAATGCTGGTGGTTTGGTAATGCTTATCTTTGAAATGGTATTCTTATTGTTCGTTGTTGCGGGAGCAGTCCTGTTGGTACAAGGAACACGCAAAGTGCCAGTTCAATATGCAAAACAAATTGTTGGCAGTAAGCAATATGGTGGTGCCAGACAATACATTCCTCTTAAAGTTAATGCAGCCAATGTAATGCCTATCATCTTTGCACAGGCAATCATGTTTATTCCTTTAACAATTTCTAGCTTTGGGAATTCACAAGGAACCAGTGCTTTTTGGTCTGCATTTATGGATAATACAGGATTTTGGTATAACTTTGTATTCGCATTATTGATTATACTTTTTACGTACTTCTATACAGCGATTACTATCAATCCAGCCCAAATGGCTGATGATTTGAAGAGAAACAATGGTTTTATTCCTGGTATCAAACCTGGAAAGCCAACGAAAGATTTCTTAGACGGAGTAATGGATCGCATTACACTTCCGGGAGCTTTCTTCCTAGCTTTAGTTGCAATCATGCCGGCTTTTGCCCGTCTTGCAGGTGTAAGTATGGAATTCTCTCAATTCTTTGGTGGTACTTCTTTATTGATCTTAGTTGGTGTTGTGCTTGACACACTTCAACAAGTAGAAAGTCATCTTTTAATGCGCCACTATGATGGTCTATTAAAATCAGGTAGAATTAAAGGACGTACAGGCTCAGCAGCCTCATACTAATATAATGATATATCTAAAGACAGATGAAGAAATCGAGTTGATGCGTATGGCCAACCAATTGGTTGGACGCACACTGGCAGAAGTTGCAAAACACGTTCAGCCGGGTGTAACTACGCTTCAACTTGATCATATTGCAGAACAGTTTATTCGTGATAATGGTGCGATCCCAGCTTTTTTGGGATATGGTGGTTTTCCAAACTCTATTTGTGCATCAGTCAACGAACACGTTGTACATGGAATTCCAAGTGCAGCAACAGTGTTAAAAGATGGAGATGTAATCTCTGTTGATTGTGGAGTAATCTTAAATGGTTTCTGTGGAGACTCCGCTTACACTTTTTGTGTAGGAGAAGTTGATCCGGCGATCAGAAAATTACTTAAAACTACGAAAGAGTCTTTGTACTTAGGTATAGAGGTCGCGGTTGAAGGGAAGCGTGTTGGGGATATCGGAAATGCAATTCAAACTTATTGTGAGAAGCATGGATATTCAGTAGTACGCGAACTAGTTGGTCACGGTATTGGTAGAAATCTCCATGAAGAACCGGAAGTACCTAATTATGGTAAGAAAGGTTATGGAGCTTTATTGCGAAATGGAATGTGTATTGCGATTGAGCCTATGATTAACATGGGAAGTAAGAATGTCGCATTTGAGAAAGATGGTTGGACCGTGCGAACGAAAGATCGAAAAGTATCTGCTCACTTTGAGCATACGATTGCGATTCGTCCCGGAAAAGCAGAAATTCTTTCTTCATTTGATTATTTAGAAGAAGTATTAGGAACAAACGCAATTTAATTTAGATAGATATGGCCAAACAGGCAGCAATTGAACAAGATGGTGTTATCGTAGAGGCATTATCGAATGCTATGTTTAGAGTTGAGTTGGAAAACGGACACGAAATTACAGCTCACATCTCAGGAAAGATGAGAATGCACTACATTAAGATTCTTCCAGGAGATAGAGTTAGAGTAGAAATGTCACCTTACGACTTAACGAAAGGTAGAATTGCTTTTAGATATAAATAAAAAACAACTAGATATGAAAGTAAGAGCATCTTTGAAGAAGCGTACCGATGATTGCAAGATTGTTAGAAGAAAGGGTCGCTTGTATATAATTAACAAGAAAAATCCTAAGTATAAACAACGTCAGGGATAAATTATTATTTTTGCAAAACATTTGAGTTAGTAATATGGCTATAAGAATAGTTGGTGTAGACTTGCCACAAAATAAGAGAGGCGAAATAGCTTTGACTTATATCTACGGTATTGGCCGTAGTAGAGCAAATACTATTTTGGAGAAAGCTGGTATCAACCGCGATATTAAGGTTAAAGATTGGACAGATGATCAAGCTGCTGCAGTTCGTGATATCATCGGTGCAGAATTTAAAGTAGAAGGTGATCTTCGTTCAGAGATCCAGCTTAACATTAAGCGCTTGATGGACATCGGTTGTTACCGTGGTATCCGTCACCGTATTGGTTTACCTTTGAGAGGTCAGAGCACGAAAAACAATGCTCGTACTCGTAAGGGTAAAAAGAAAACAGTTGCTAATAAGAAAAAAGCTACTAAATAATAAGAGTTGATATGGCAAAAAAAACAGTCGCAACAAAGAAGAGAAATGTAAAAGTTGATGCTATTGGTCAAGCTCACATCCATTCTTCTTTCAATAACATCATTATCTCTCTTGCAAACAGCGAAGGTCAAGTAATTAGCTGGTCTTCTGCCGGTAAGATGGGATTCAGAAGTTCTAAAAAGAACACTCCTTATGCTGCACAAATGGCAGCTCAAGATTGTGCAAAGGTTGCTTTCGACCTTGGCTTGAGAAAAGTAAAGGTGTATGTAAAAGGACCAGGAAACGGTCGTGAATCTGCAATCAGAACTATCCACGGTGCTGGCATCGAGGTTATGGAAATTGTAGACGTAACTCCACTTCCACACAACGGTTGTCGTCCTCCTAAGAAAAGACGAGTATAATAATTACAACAATTACTTGATTATTGAAACTAGGGTTGTGAATTGATTGCACATATAATCCTCTCTGTAATCGCGGCTGCACGAATCCTGGTTCAGATAGACAAATTAAACTGATAGAAAAATGGCAAGATATACTGGACCAAAAACAAGAATTGCTCGTAAATTTGGTGAGCCTATTTTCGGTGCTGATAAAGTTCTTTCTAAGAAGAACTATCCTCCGGGACAACACGGGAACGCTAGAAAGAGAAAAACTTCTGAGTATGGTATTCAACTTCGTGAGAAGCAAAAAGCGAAATACACATACGGTGTTTTGGAAAAACAATTTAGAAACCTTTTCGAAAAGGCTTCTCGTACTAAAGGTATTACTGGTGAGGTACTTCTTCAATTCCTTGAAGCTCGCTTGGACAACGTAGTTTACCGTTTAGGTATCGCTCCAACAAGAGCAGCTGCACGCCAATTGGTGTCTCACAAACACATTACTGTTGACGGTAAAGTGGTAAACATTCCTTCTTTCTCTGTAAAACCAGGACAAATTGTTGCTGTAAGAGAAAGATCTAAGTCTTTGGAAGTAATTGCTGACGCTTTGTCTGGATTTAATCACAGCAAGTATCCTTGGATTGAATGGGATCAAGCAATTTCAGGTGGTAAATTCCTTCACTTGCCAGAAAGAGCAGATATTCCAGAAAACATTAAAGAACAGTTGATCGTAGAATTGTATTCTAAATAATAATTGATTCCATGGCGATATTAGCATTTCAAAAACCCGATAAGGTATTAATGTTGGAGGCGGACAACTTCTTCGGTAAGTTCGAGTTTCGTCCGTTGGAGCCCGGCTATGGTATTACCATTGGTAATGCATTACGCCGTATACTCCTTTCATCACTAGAAGGTTTCGCGATTACATCAATCAAGATTGATGGAGTTGAGCATGAGTTTGCAACAATTCCGGGTGTTATCGAAGACGTAACTAACATTATCCTGAGCTTAAAACAGGTAAGATTCATCAGAACCGTTGATGATGTAGAAAGTGAGAAAGTAAGTATTACCGTTTCGGGTGCGGAAGTGTTCAAAGCCGGAGATATCAGCAAGCAACTAACCGGATTTGAAGTATTGAATCCTGAGTTGGTAATCTGTCATCTTGATCCAAACGCAAGTTTCCAAATCGAACTAACAATTAAGAAAGGACGTGGATACGTTCCTGCAGATGAAAACAGAGAATCTACTGAAGAGGATCTACACGCTGTAGCGATCGACTCTATCTTTACTCCAATCCGTAACGTTAAATACACGATTGAAAACTATCGCGTAGAGCAAAAGACAGACTACGAAAAACTAGTTCTTGAGATTGCTACCGATGGATCAATTCATCCTAAGGAAGCTCTAAAAGAGGCTGCAAAAATTCTTATTCACCACTTCATGCTATTTTCTGACGAGAAAATTGCGATCGAGAATACCGACGCAGATAGCAACGAAGAGTTTGACGAAGAAGTATTGCATATGCGTCAATTGCTTAAAACAAAACTTGCAGATATGGACTTGTCTGTACGTGCATTGAACTGTTTGAAAGCTGCTGACGTTGAAACTTTGGGCGAGCTAGTGAAATTCAATAAAAATGATCTATTGAAGTTCAGAAACTTCGGTAAGAAATCATTAACTGAATTGGATGAGTTGCTTGAGAGCTTGAACCTTTCATTCGGTATGGATATCACGAAATATAAATTAGATAAAGAGTAAAGCGATGAGACATAATAAGAAATTCAACCATTTGGGTCGTACTAATACTCACCGTGCAGCTATGCTTTCTAACATGGCCTCTTCTTTGATCAAGCACAAGAGGATTTTCACTACGACTGCAAAAGCTAAAGCACTACGCGTATTTGTAGAGCCAATCATTACTAAAGCAAAAGAAGACACGACTCATTCAAGACGTCTTGTTTTCAGATCTTTGCAAGATAAATATGCTGTTGACGAATTGTTCACAACAGTTGCTGTTAAAGTTGCTGACCGTCCAGGAGGATACACTCGTATCATCAAAACTGGTAACCGTCTAGGTGACAACGCAGCAATGTGTTTTATTGAACTAGTTGACTTCAACGAAAATATGTTGAAAACTTCTGCACCTAAAAAAGCAACTAGAACACGTCGTTCTAAGAAAAAAGAAGCAGCTCCAGCTGCTGAAGTTGCAGCAGAAGCTTCTGCAGAATAAGATTTATCCCATATCTTATAAAGTCAAAAGGCCGTCTCTTAGAGATGGCCTTTTCTTTTTTATACCCACGATACCCTTTATACCCTTTGTACCGACGATATTCAGTATACCCACGATACCCTTCGAATCATCCTTCTCCTTTGTTACACCTAACTACTTACACTCGTTATCTTTTCCATAGGTCTTTTCAATGGCATGATAGCAACTATCAATTAATATTAATGCTTGTAATTTCAGTCGATTTGTAGATTTGCGCAAGGAACAATTCAAAACGCTGATTTGTTATTATAAGATACTAATAAATTTAATTATTATGGAGATAATCAAGATTTTAGGACGTGAGATTTTAGATTCCAGAGGTAATCCTACTGTAGAAGTTGATGTGTGGACAGCATCTGGTGCTTTTGGTCGTGCGGCAGTTCCATCGGGAGCATCAACCGGCGAACACGAAGCGATTGAATTACGCGACGGCGACAAAAGTCGTTATCTTGGCAAAGGTGTAAAAAAAGCTGTAGACAATATTAATACGATAATTGCACCTGCAATTCAAGGCATGGAAGTGATCGATCAAGTAGCGATTGATAAGAAGTTGATCGCGCTCGACGGCACTAAAACCAAAAGCAAACTCGGCGCAAATGCCACACTGGGTGTTTCGCTAGCTGTAGCAAAAGCAGCAGCCAACTACTTAGATATTCCACTTTATCGTTACATTGGCGGAACCAACGCACACGTATTGCCGGTACCGATGATGAATATCATCAATGGCGGATCACACTCCGACGCCCCTATTGCATTCCAAGAATTCATGATTCGTCCGGTTGGAGCATGCTGCTTCAAGGAAGGATTGCGTATGGGAGCTGAAGTATTTCACGCATTGAAGAAAGTATTACACGATCGCGGATTGAGTACAGCAGTTGGTGACGAAGGTGGATTTGCTCCGAAACTTGAAGGAACAGAAGACGCACTCGAATCCATCATTGCAGCAATCAAAGCAGCAGGTTACGAACCAGGAAAAGACGTAACCATCGCGCTCGACTGTGCAGCATCCGAATTCTTCCACGACGGATTGTACGACTATTCAAAATTTGAAGGACCAAAAGGTGTACAACTAAACTCGAAAGAACAAGCAGCATACTTAGCACAGTTGATCGCCAACTACCCAATCGACTCGATCGAAGACGGTATGGGCGAAAACGACTGGGACGGATGGAAAGAACTAACCGCTCTAATTGGTGACAAATGCCAGTTGGTTGGTGATGACCTATTCGTAACAAACGTAGACTTCCTAAGCAAAGGTATCGAGATGGGTTGTGCCAACTCAATTTTGATCAAAGTAAATCAAATCGGTACGTTGACCGAAACATTGAACGCCATTGAAATGGCACACCGCAACGGTTACACATCAGTAACCTCTCACCGTTCGGGCGAGACAGAAGATGCAACTATTGCCGACATTTCAGTAGCAACCAATGCAGGTCAGATCAAGACCGGTTCGATGAGCCGTTCGGACCGTATGGCCAAGTATAACCAACTACTTCGCATCGAAGAAGAGCTAGGCGACGCAGCTGTTTACGGTTACAAGCAGATCAAACGCAATTGTTGATAACTTGTTAATAATATAATTTACATTCATACAAAAGGCCGGAGCGATTATCGTTTCGGCCTTTTCATTTCTTATTCTGCAACCAAAACCAATATCGATTGTTTCAATTGTACATGAATCAGTTATTTATTTGTTATGATATAAACGTAAAACAACAAGAAACAAACACAATTGTAAGATGGATGCACTTGGTCTATCCTCGATATTCGAGGGCGCGTTTTCGATAACCTTCGGTCAGGTCGGAATGATCATCATTGGATGTGTATTGATCTATCTGGCCATTCGTAAGCAATACGAACCCACACTTCTTTTGCCCATTGGCTTTGGAACCATCCTTGCCAACATTCCGTTCTCATCAGCCATCGGTGTAGATGGCGCACTGACGACATTATTCAACTTCGGTATCATGACCGAATTGTTTCCTTTGCTCATCTTCATAGCCGTTGGAGCCATGATCGACTTCTCGCCGTTGTTTAAAAATCCATTCTTATTATTGTTTGGAGCCGCCGCCCAGTTTGGGATCTTCTTTACCATGTCGGCCGCCACACTTATGGGCTTCGACCTCAAAGAAGCAGCCTCGATCGGAATTATCGGTGCTGCCGACGGGCCAACCTCCATTTACGTTGCCTCCCGATTTGCAGAGAATCTACTCGGTCCCATTTCGGTAGCCGCCTATTCCTATATGGCCTTGGTACCCATCATTCAGCCGCCGGTAATCAAAGCACTCACCACAAAAGCCGAACGACAAATCCGCATGGAAGGAAGTCCGAAGGTAATATCCAAAACCAGCTTGATCCTGTTTCCAATCCTGGTAACCATCGTTGCCGGCATCATGGCACCATCGTCAGTAGCATTGATCGGATTCTTGATGTTCGGAAACCTAGTACGCGAATGCGGCGTATTGAACAAACTATCCTTGGCCGCGCAAAACGAGCTATCCTCCATTGTGAGTTTGCTACTTGGTATCACCATTGCAAGCACAATGACTGCCGATAAATTCCTATCCGTATCTACGTTGATGATTATATCGTTGGGGCTTGTCGCTTTTATCTTCGACACAGCCGGAGGTGTATTGTTTGCCAAACTGCTAAACATCTTTTTGCCATCCCATCTCAAAGTAAATCCGATGGTCGGAGCTGCCGGAATCTCGGCCTTCCCGATGTCGGCCCGCGTTATCCACAAGATGGGACAAGAAGCCGATCCTACCAACTATCTGCTCATGCACGCCGTGAGTGCGAACGTAGCCGGTCAGATTGGTTCGGTTATTGCCGGAGGATTTATCCTTTCGCTCATTCCGTTGTTTTCATAATAACTATCCTTTCCAATTAAATACAAGGTGAAATGAATGCTAATTTAATCAGCGCTATTGAAGTTACGGTAATCTCGATGCTCGGGATCTTCGTATTTATGTTACTATTCTACTGTATCATCAAACTGCTCGACAAGTATTGCAAGTAACCACAAAGCAACGAATAAAAATAAAGCTTATGAACTTTAAATCGTCAGGTCGCCATCTGACGATTCGAAACAAACGA
>X396_Morelets_crocodile__coassemble_128_pt1 | contig 12141 bp, 7 predicted proteins | sample X396_Morelets_crocodile__metabat2_low_PE_001 | metagenome-assembled genome bin X396_Morelets_crocodile | reverse complement strand
ATCGCTGAGTTAAAGATTAAAGGCAAAACCCTTATTTTATTAAAGCCGGCAACTTATATGAATCTTAGCGGAAACGCAGTCCGCTATTGGATGCAACAAGAGAAAATAGATCTGCAACATCTATTAGTTATTGTGGATGATTTAGCGCTACCATTTGGAACTTTACGCTTAAAACCCAAAGGTAGTGATGCAGGTCACAATGGCTTAAAGCACATTCAAGAAACATTGGGTACTCAGCAATACAATCGTCTGCGCTTTGGTATTGGTAACGAATTTTCGAAGGGTGGTCAAGTAGATTATGTTCTTGGCAAATTCTCTAACGAACAAATGGAAGAAATGCCTGCCAAATTAAAACGTGGCGAGGAGATAGTAAAAAGCTTTTGTCTTGCAGGTGTTCAAATCACAATGAATCAATTCAACAACAAATAAAAAAGAGTCTTCAAACAATGGCGGAAGTAAGAATTGACAAATGGCTATGGGCTACCAGAATATTCAAAAGCCGTAGCATTGCCGTTGAAGCCTGCAAAAAAGGTCGCATCATGATTGGTGGAACAACGGTAAAAGCATCACGAATGATTAAGATCGGTGATGTAATCCAAGTAAAGAAACCACCAATCGTCTACTCTTTTCAAGTTCTTGATATTACAGAACGTCGTATGGGAGCTAAGTTAGTTCCAAACTTTTTAAAAGATGTGACCCCTAAAGAACAACTCGAAATCTTAGAGTTGAGTAAAATTACCGGCTTTGTAGACAGAGCCAAAGGTACAGGACGCCCAACGAAGAAAGACAGGAGAGATCTTACCGACTTTACTGAACCTATCTTTATAGATGATGACTTTGATTTCGAGTTCGACTTTGATGGAAAAGATGATTAATATAAACAAGATTATGAAACTACGTTATACTATTTGCTCAATTGCATCAGCAGTTTTATTGATTGGTGGAATTAGTTGTAACTCCGTAAAGCAAGTAAAAAGCTTTGCGAAGTGCCAATATTCACTCGGACTAAAGTCTGAAGATATCCAACCAGTGAATGCTATTTATTTAGGAGATACGGAGTTTTCTCTTGATTCGCAGAAAAGCGGACTTGGTATGATACTAGGAGGATTACAAGCACTAAATAGTCTCACTAGCGGAAACCCATCTGTTAGCATTGGACTAAACATGGTTGTCAAGAATCCTTACGACACCAAAGCTTCTATCGATGCAATGGACTTTGCTCTTTTCTTGGATCGCAATGGCGACGGTAACTTCGACGATGCCGAACAACTTGACCTTGATGTACAGTTGAATGCATATCCAAGTAAGAATCTTCTTGAAAAACTAGCAAAAGAGTCGACAAAGAATAAAGACAAAGTCAAGCATGCTAAATTGGTAAAACCATTCGCTGTAAATGCAAATTCTACAGAGATCTTACCTGTAGTGATTGATATTCCTAACATCTTGAGTTATATCAACGATACAGCCCTTGCATCTTCTCTTCTTAAAGCTGTTACTCAAAAAGACCTGAGTCGCTTTCAAGTTAAGATTCGTCCATACCTATGGGGAATACCGTCTCCAATGTGGATAACCCTAAATACGGACAAGTTCTCGGATCGATAACCGCTCCTTGAAAACGAAAACATCCCTTTATCTCCTCGTTTCAGTGGAAATAAAGGGATATTTTTATTGTTTATGAAGCAGAATCCATTGTGTAGGTGTCATATTATGCTTTCTCTTAAATGCCACATAAAAAGCAGAAGAACTATTGAATCCAACCTCTTCATACAGCTCATTCACCTGAGCTTCTTTTTGCAGTAACATACATTCCACCTCAGTCAATCGGCACTCATTGAGCAAGTCTGTGTAAGAACAGTTATAATGCCTTTTTATTGCATCTCTTAAATAAGTCTCATTGGTAGAAACCATACGAGCAAAGGAAGACAACGTTATTTCCGGATTCTTGTAGATCTTATCTTCAAACAGCAAGTTGTCTATTCGCTCTATAATTAGACGCATACTTTCCGAATCTTTTGCTTCTACTTCTTTACTCACAGGCTTTGTTTCTTCCAGACTTTCGTCTATCAACTGATCTGCAAAAGCAATTTTAGGCTTAAAAGAGTCTTTTACTTCAACGTAAAATAAAAAAGCTACGAAAAATAAAAGATAAACGTATGATGCAACAACAAATACAATTTGATGATTTAACAATGAATAAACCCATAATAGCGCAGCTGGAATACCTAATAACCAATACTTCACGATAGAAACTCTCGACCGGCTTTTATCTTCATTGTTTTGCAATATATAATTTACGATCAATAAAACAGTATAAAATCCTATTTGCAAAAGTAAAACCGTAATATAAGAATACTCTAAACCTTTCCAAAAGGATATATAATTAAAACTTCCCCATTGAAAAGCCTGAGTCGTCTTTGATACAAACAGAAAAAACACCCATAACAATAATAAGCTTATAGGAAGTGCTAAATTAACTGCATATCTTTTAAGACACACAACATCTCCATACAACTTATTTGACATATATAAATAAAGAAACGGAATTATAATAATCGCAATAGAAGCTTTTAAGGGTACAAGAAAGAATCCTGAATGCATTATAGATTCATTAATACGAAGAACAATAAGTATTCCTATCAAAATAGCCCATACTATATTTGTAAAGCCAAGCTGAAGTTTCGTAAAAGCTGAGATATCATCATCTCCCTTTTGGTTTATTTTTAGCAGCGCAAGTCCTGTAGTCAGCAATAAAAGCACAAATACAGACGCGACAATTACCATTAACATGTATCTTTTTGCTAGAAGTTTGTTATCAATATAATTGATTTGCATGCTACAAAAAGCACTCTATCAACGCAAAGATACAACAATTAATAACAACATTATTTCAAGATGAATATTTTCAGCGGTCGGCTCTTCCTGATTTGTCAATATATTGCTTTGGTGTCATCCCTGTATACACTTTAAACCAACGATAAAAAGATGCTTGAGATGCAAAACCGGAACGCGAAGCCAACTCTTGTAAGTTCTCTTCATTCAAAACATTCTCTATAAAATAGCCAACGCGATGTCTATTCACCCACTGACTAAAGTTTTGCTTCGTGAATTGATTTATTGCTGCTGAAACATAAGAGCGATTCGACCCTAACATCTTTGAAAAATCATCAAGATTAAGATCCTTATTCATAAACAATTGCTCATCAACCATAAGCTTCTCTATTCGTTCAAAGAGTTGAGCTTCCTGTGTCGTATTATCTTCAACCACTGTCTTCTTAGTTAACTCTTTAAGCTCTTTATCTTTTTGTTCTATGGAATTAAGCAAACGCTTTTTCTGCCTATAAAGCAGATAAACCCCAAATAAGATTACAAATGAAAACAGACAAATAACTAAGATGAGAAGAATCAGTCTATTTGTTTGTTCTAGCTTTATACGTTGCTCTTCTACCGTAAAAGACAACTCCTTTCCTCGTAGTTGTCTGGCCAACTCCTCTTTACGCTGCTCTTTACTCATTTTCTCATATTGGGAGTAAAGCGAATCATATCGAGACCAAGCATTCATAGCTTTCTCCGGCTGTCCTGTTGCTAGATAATAGACATTCAACAAACGATAAGCTTTCAACTTAAATTCAGAGGATCGAGTCTGAGACTGGGCTACATTAACGGCTATTTCTAGAAAAGAAATAGCTTTTTCTATTTCTTTATTTTGCCAGGCTAATTCACCCAGTGCTGTGTAAACATAAATTGCCATAGCTGGCATCGTGTTTTTATTCGACTTCTGGAGGGTATACTCACAATCATATAATGTTTTTTCGTAATAATAAATAGCCGAGTCCTTAACTCCATCTCTTGCATACAAATCAGCTAATCGTCGATATTGGGGAAATCGATTACGCTCATTTGAATAATCATCAATAATCTTGTATGTATAATAACGAGCTTTCTCTAAATCCTTTGTCGCGGAGTAATAGTTTGAAACAGTTCGATAATATCTAGCGGTGTCTATTTCTACACCCTTAATTTCAAAGACTTTGCCACACCATTCTATAGCCTCGCTGTATTTTTGCTGCCCATACACACAGTTTGCCAACAAATACAAGATTCCCTCTTGTTGATCATTAAGTTTGTTTCGCTTTACAAAATCAAGCGTTACAATATAGGCATCTTCTTGCTCTTCTTTCTGCCTCATAAAGCCATATAAATTCCCGAAAAAGCGGAGCATCTCAAACTGTCCATCTATATCTTCAGTCTCTTTGTATGATTTATGAGCTTGCTTTGCATATTCTAAAGCTCGTTCATATTCTCCAGTCATATTGTAAACAACTGCCTTTTGATGAAAAAACACAGCTCTTTGATGAGGCGTTACAATATATCGCTGCTCTATATCTACAATAACTTCAGACAATTGTTCTGTAATATCAGCCTTACCTTGAAGCAACATATATACATTCATCAACTTCATCTTTAAGTCGAAGAGATAGTCTGATGGAGCTACTTCAATTGCTCTTTTAAGATACGACACACAACGTAAAAGATTAGCTGTCGAAGGTTCCTTATTCGTTAGCTCATCAACAAGTTCTTTATAGATTAACGCCTTAGTCTTTCCCGAATAGCTTAGTTTTCGCACTTCTAACAGCACAGAGTCGCATGCCACGGAGTCTTTCATATTCTCTAAAACTTTTGCACGCAAAAGCACTACATCTGTAGCATTTTCATTACCACAAGCATAGGAACATAAAAGCATTGTAATCAAAAAGGAAACATACAAATAAAGTCTCATCCAAATATATCTATCTAAAACAACGACTATTAAAAAACAATACCCAAGGAAACGTCTAGTGCTAAATATCTATTTCCTTTGTAAGAGGTAGTCGTAGCTTGTTTGAAAAGGGTAGAACAAGAACCAAACAAAGCAATATCTCGATTGAGTTGATAAAGGTATCTACCATATAAATTCACATTCCAACTCGTTGCTGTATTATAGTCGAACTCCTGATTTAGATTCTTCAAATTTTGTTTTAACGTAATCTCAGGAGCTTCTTGATCTTCAAGCATTCTTTTTTCCAAAGGATTCCCACCTCCGAATTGAGCATGCAAAGAAACAGATAAATTCAACACAGACTTATCAAACACTTTATTTTTTTTATAAAACGAACCAATAAGATACTGTGAATAGTCTTGATTATATTGCATGGGGTAAATTGAATAGTATTTCTTTGTATTCGATATAGACCCAAACCAGCCAACCTCATCACTATTTATCCATTTCGAAACTGGCCTTGCCAAGGAATAACTCAACCCTAAGCTCTTATTATCGACTTCCGACTTCTTAATTCGACCATATTGTACCCACTTAGTTACCCCATCAACAACAGCTAATTGCTGAATATTATCAAAACCATTTAAATAAGAACTTTTAAGATTGACTCTAAAGCTATGACGTAGCGATTCTGTATTAATTTGCATTCGCCCATTTACGGCAAAGAAAGCACCTTCAGCCTCTCCGCCTCTCTCATCCATTACTTTATTATGGAAAATCGACTGAAACTCCTTTCCTCCTTTCAATTCAACTGCATATTGGATCAAACCGGCTGCATTGGCATTTCCCAAAAGCAAAGCAGCGCCAACATCTGAACGATCATAATAGCGTCTAATTCCTCCTTTTTGCAAGGATTCTGACTTATAAAACCACAATGGAAAAATACTAAATACATCTTGTTCACGATCGCCGTCTTTCATGTATGAGATATCCTCACTTGCATAATGATAGAGTAAAGTTGCTCCAACTTGAAGCCGACTACCGGTATACATGAATCCAGGATTCATCCGTATACAGATCCCTTTATTACTATTCCTTGGATCGACTAATTTATTATTTGTAAAAGCTAAATAATCAAGCCCAACACCAACAGACCATCGCTGATTTATCTTATACCCAACTTCAGCCCCTAACAAATAACGCTCTCCACGTTGCAGTCCCGGTATTGAATCACCTATACCAACTAAATACTCATTATTTGTCATACTACTCGACCACGTAATATTACGTCTGTTCACAAATTCAAACCCGGCATTACCACGCAAATAAAAGTTGCCCATTTTTAAATAAGACAATGCACCCACCGCATAGGTATCTCTATGCCTAGAGATATTTACATTATGATAAGCCCCTTCGTCGTTCTTATATTGGAATTGAGCTGTATTGTATCGACTAAAATTAGTATATGTCAACTTTACCGGATTCGATAAATCCAGATAAATATTATTCTGTCCCAACACCTCAGGAGTCATTAAGAACACAGAATCTACAGCCGCACTTATCCGCACTGAGACTATTAAAAATAAAACAAATAACAGCGATCTATTCATTGGTTATTTCTTTAGAGAGGGAATCACTTCCTCAAAATCAGCAAAAGAGTTATTGGTATCTTGCATTTGTTTGTCACCATCATTTGTTGTAACAACACGACGTCTCAGTGCTCTACCACTATAACGTCCGGCAGCCATATATACTGCTTCAACATCCAAAGACGCAGGAACTCTTTTATTATTTTTATCAGATAAATCCTCCACAATATCTACACAATCAATGATTGTTTCCTTCGGAATCATAAGAAAGTAAGACGACGAGGTTGGTCTACCAGGCTCTTTTTGCAGATTATCCGGATCTTTGGCGAAGTCACCGGCCGCAATATTATCAAATTCAAAAAGAACAAAAGTGGGACCTTGTACAGCAATTGCATAACTCGACGAAGTTCCATGTTTCCAAAACATATTCAAAGGCTTTACTCCTGCATTGATATCATGCTTGAGGGAAGGATCCCAAAATGCCCAATCTATATGAGACAAATCTACCGAGTTAGGATGATTATAACTTCCGGCTTGATGATTTACCGCATTGTTAGCAATCATAACTTCTTGGCCAGGTAACAATGGATATTCTTTTCCATTCCCGGGAAATTGCCATGCCATATAAGCAATTGGAATTAGACTCATATCCGTCGAATTCATCCACGAAGAAGGTTTACTTGCTACTGCCGGAGCAACGGTTCCTACACAAAGACCATCAAGATATACAATCTCGTGCGTATTGTTGTAAAGAGCAATGTATTGATCTTTCATATAGTTCACCCCTTTATTTCCTTTACAACCGGCAAAATAAACCTCAGAGATGACAATTGCACTTTTAGAAGAGTAGTCTAGAAATAATTCAACCTTCTGAAATTCTTCTTTAGCAGATAAAACTTCTATTTGATCAAGCCTTCCATTATACATATATTGTATTGCACCATCAATATACTCATACTGAGCCTGAACGCTATAAAACCCACGTTCTACCACTAAATGCGCAAGGCCATCGTCATCACAACTTGCATTATACACAACTCCGGATGCTGTATTAGTCATTTTTATCTGCACGTTATTGATAGCAGGAAAGTCTCCTTTCTCTTTTATTTTTACGGCAACAACTACTTTCTGATAGCTTAATGCTTCTTCGTTACATGCAAAGCAAAGCAAAGCAAAAAGAGCAGCAGTTATAAATACAAAAGATCTCATTCTCAAAACTTTAATTTCAATTCACCCCCAAAATAAATATCGGGATTTTTAATCACATAACTTTGTGTAGTTGCCTGATAACGACGCGGATTTATTTTCGCAAAATTATTGGCATAAAAAGAGATTAAGATATGCTCTCCAATTTCCTTATTTACTTTGAGATTTAATAAGAAATACGGAGAATATTTATTGATCGCGTACATTCTATTTGATGGGGTTACCAACATTTGTTTATAACGTGAATCTGTCATCATTTGCTCTGTAAATGGCATTGCCTCACCCCGTGTATTAACGACATAGATCGGAGCAATTAGGACATCTTCCTTTACCATCCCGTCTTGCAAAAGCTTAAAATCTTTCTGTGAATCATGAATATTCCACTTAAAATATTCCTTTTCCATCCATATGGCTTGTAATGTAAGCGTTGTCACGATACCCAATTGAGGAATATGCGTAATCAATCGAAAGTTTGTATTTAACCGCTCATACACAGAAGTATTATAACCGGAAGTATTTACATTATATATTCCGGCATACTCATACGAACGTCCGTTGATCATTTGATTATAATAACGTGCCTGTAATCCAAACTCATTCTTCACGGATGAGATATATGCTCCATCGAAAGCTAATGAACTATAGATTGACTCGATTTTATTCGTTTGAAAAGAATACTCAATCCCCCATTTCTTTTGTTCTATACCGTTATCAGGACGGTTGTAAGTATTAAATGTCGTATCCATTGTATACGCAACACTACTTCCATGATTCGTCAAAACACCATCATTATAAGTTAGTTGAGCATTCTTATCCGTAATATTATTATATCGCTTATAATTCAAAATCGACAAGCTACTTTGATAATTGAACCCATTTTTAAGATGTTCATTAAAATACGTTATTTCACCCCAACCGGCTTTTGTATTAAAGTCCAATCCAATCTCAAACTTCCTATTGCGAGGCAATAACAACACATCATTCGACGTGTTCTTAATGTAGTCTGTAGTTACAATAGCAAGTTTCTTATTCGTAACTTCATCGCTATATGAAAAACTAGTCATATCAAAATAACGAGGATCATTATAAATATAGCTCATTGTAGGCATTTTATGTAAAACACCCCATGCACCTTTAATACTAAAGGTATTCAGCCATGTATTCTCATTCTCGAAAATCCGATACTTCAAATTAACACGAGGGTCTATTGCTTTGAATGAATGTTTCCCATCTTGCGTTCGCAAATAACTGATACGAGCTCCAACTTGTGAAAACAATGTCGTCTTTCCTAAATGAAACACATTTTCATTTTCCACATATCCAGACAACTGCATTGTATTTGATAAGTGATCGTAAGAAAGCGGTCGCATATTGGGCGACGGCGGCAACAATGGACCAAACTCTTGACCTCTACCATTGTTCCCTTCATAGACGATCTCACCGCCAAGCGTTATTTTATTCGAATATTTTGTAGAAGAAACCCGTTTATTTCCAGATATATTCAATGACGTTGTAAATGGTTTCCCGTTTACTGTAAGCAAACTCATGTATTGAGGAGGAATAAAATAACCAATATGCTCCCCCGAAATCAATGCATCAGATGAAGTCATTTGATTAGATGAGTGCCAAACCGACTCATTGATAAGCTGACTTTCATACTGAAAGGATGCAGAATAATCCAATGTTGTTATGAACTTCTTATTCAAATTCCAAGCACCGAAAATACTCCCCGACCAGTCTTGATTCGTTGCTTCGTTGTATTCTCCTTTTATTTTATCGGTCGATTTATCTGCTTTTTCTTTTGCGTGTACATAACGAAAGCGCATATTCAGAGAAAAAGGAGTAGATTCTTTTGCAAAAACATTCGAATAAGCAGCTTGCAGTCCTAATTTCTTAAAAGCATCATCTTTCGTACGCATATCCATATACGACAGACCAGCATCTCCTGATATATTGAGATAACCGGCATTAGAACCAAGTTTCCAGCCTTTACCCGCGCTTATGGTTTTTACATTCGGAGTTACTTTCACATTCACCAGATAAGGCATCTGACCTGCTTTTGTCTTTACCAAAACCGCCCCGCTAGTCATATTGGCATAACGAACCGAAGGAACCCCTCTAATAACCTCAACGCTTTCGATATTTTCAGGAGAAATCGAGCGCACATCAAGACCAGAGTTGGCATTCCCCATATACAATCCGCTTTGTTGCGATAAACGTTGCATATTAGCATTATTACTCAACTGCATACCATCTACGTATACAGCTGTGCCCAATGCATTGGTGACATCAATTTTATTGGCACCTCTGATATTGAGCAAGCTTACATCGTTCAAACTCGGATTTTTAGTCACAGCACCAGGCAACAATTGCATCAAATCAGATAAGTCTGTAGCCTGCAAGTATTGTATTGCCTCATTGTTGATCAGCGAAGAAGTTGATAAATCTTGACCCCTCGAAGCAGTTACTGTTACTTCATCCAGTTTTAATGAAAGCTGAGATAAACTAACACCGATACTTAAATTGGAGCGTATAGAATCTAAATGCACCTCTTTCGTTTGATAACCTAAAAGAGAAGCATAAATTGTTGTAGTTGTATATGCTGGCAGTTCAAATTGAAAAGAACCGTCCGTATCTGTTATTTGATATATGCGTAATTCTGGTATTTGCAAAATCACATTATCCAACGGTTGCTTTGTGCGCGCATCAAACACAATCCCTTCAACTTCTTTCATTGCCGAAGTCGAGGTTTGAGCCGCAAGCTGACACACACACAATACGAATAAGAACAATACTAAATGTATTTGTTTACGATAAAACACCATTTACAACACCTTAAATTTTGCGCAAAAGTACCGCTTTAATCATTTCAATCAAAACACTATGCATAGTTTTAAGAGAATTCTTCAACAATAAATATCTCAAAAATGTTTATTCCACTTAACTTTTACACGCTATTTACATTATACATTTGTAAATAGAGCATTCTCATTTCGTAAATACAAATGATAAATACCTATATATCAATACTGTTATTTCTCACTTCTACAAATTCATAAAATAAAGAAGTTTACTGAATTCGGGAATTTAGATAGTCTTAAATCCCTTTACTTTGCAATCGGAAATGAAATCCAAGCGTAATCTTTGAAACAATTATTTTAGTCTTACACTAGACAATATGGTTCTTTTCGAATCATATTTTGGTAAGTATTTTGACACATATAGTTATGTATTGATTACTCAGTTTTTACATATTCACTCTTTAGACTCAGATTAATTTACAACATCGAAAATAGAAGTTCTAAATATTTAAAAGACATTTTGCATAAATTGAAACCTTAAAAATACTATTGTGAAAAACCTCTTTTCAAATCTTCAGACGTTGATAAAACATGTAATGTTAGAAAATAAAAAAACCAGTGCGTATTAAATTTGTAATGTAATATATCTAGAACAGACTAAAATGGATGTTATGTTTGATTTCAGATCTTGAAGAGCTCAACCTGTGAATACAGATTGAGCTCTTCATCTTTTATATAGCCTTCTATTTGAATCAAAATTGATCAGCCGGGTATACTACACCTATTTGACGGCGCACTTCATCCATAATCGCTACAACATTACGAGAACAAGCCCATGTATTGACAGACGATTCTTGCTTTCCTTCGCTGATCGTATTTATAAAATCAGCAACTTCATAATAATATTCATCTTTCATATCAGATACATCGAGCATACACTCCTCGCCCTTTCTGACTTTAAGTCTTACATTTGAAATGATATTAGTTTTGGAAGATTCAATAGACCCGTCTTCTCCTTGAATTTCCATTGGCAAATACGAATCTGCAATCTTCGAATACATCACAACCGCATCCATTGATTCGTACTTAAAAACAATAGATCCCTGCCCATCTACTCCCGAGTCGAGCAGCAACCCATTTGCCACAATAGAATCAGGCATACCAAACAATACAACCATCGGATAAATCGTATACACACCAATATCAACTAGAGCACCGTTAGAGTAAGCCGGATTAAAAGCATTCAGAACAACACCCTCTTTATATTTGTCGTAACGAGACGAGTACTGGCAGTAAGACGCAAAATACCGACGTACCGTTCCGATACGGTTCAAATTGTCTCGAATAGCCAAAAAGTTGGGAGTTAACGTTGTTTTCATAGCTTCCATCAAAGCAACACCATTCAGTTTTGCAGCATCAATCATAGCATCTACCTCGCGCACATTCGACGCAAAAGCCTTTTCACACAACACATGTTTGCCGTGATTCATGCACAAAATAGCTTGTGAAGCATGCAAGGCATTGGGCGAAGCAATGTAAACCGCATCCACAACGTCGCCAGTCACCATCTCTTCGATTGACGTGAAACAATGCTCCGCCCCATACTTTGCAGCAAAAGCCTGAGCAGTTTCAAGTTTGCGCGAACATACTGCCGCAAGCTTAAAACGAGGATCTTGCATAGCCCCCGTTATCACCCAATCAGAGATAAAGTTTGTCCCGATCACACCGAAACGTACCGTTTTGTTTTTCATAAGTATCTTGTATATATTAAATAAACACTCCTTTTCAC
>X396_Morelets_crocodile__coassemble_127_pt1 | contig 12157 bp, 7 predicted proteins | sample X396_Morelets_crocodile__metabat2_low_PE_001 | metagenome-assembled genome bin X396_Morelets_crocodile | reverse complement strand
AAAAAGAAAAAGAGAAAGTCTTAATATTTAAAAAAACTTATCGTTAATTTGTGTTTCGTTTATATATCAACAAAAATAAAATCAATAAGTTATTTATTATTTAGTATAATTGAAGACGGACCGAAAAACCCGTCGACATTATATATGAAGGATATGAAAACTGACCTGCTAAAGGCTGATCCACCTCCATGTTAAAATAGAAACTATAGGATATTGATCTACTTTTATCATAATCTGCATTAAACCTGATAAAATAGCTCTTATTACCCGAAGTATAGACCTCTCGTATGGCATCTTTATAGTTAATACCATTCGTCATCCTTCTAGCTGCACCTTCTACTTTTAGTAAGATACCGCCATCAGAAAACGAACCATATTTTTTGCCATTTTGTTGTCGATCTGCTACTATTTTGTAAGCAAACGCCAAATTTATGTCTTGATTGACTCCGTTAATTAACTGATTACCTCCATGATTTAATACAATGCTGTAAATTTTGTTGTGTCTCAACGAAGCCGTTAGGCCATTTCTGAAAATTGCATCGATCCCAACTAATGGAGTAAACCCCTCCTTTACCCAAGTTTTAGCGCTAACCATCTTTTTATCAACTGATTTAGAAGCTACATTTCGTTCTCCCGTATGCATAACTTCGACGGAATGAATACAAGAGTAGGCGTGTGTAAAAGCCAGGTGATTCAACACCTTTTTAATAAAATCATATCTGTTAAGACCATCGTAATAAACCTTCCAATTTGGCAAAACCAGACGATTCTCTTGCGGTGCTATAAGACTATTTATGTTAGTTTTTTTACTCGCGTTTATGCTTTTTCTACGACTTGCCACACGACTATTCGACTTGCGACTAATTTGACTCGACTGAGCGTTGGGATTTAAAGCTAACTCATCACGATTGTTCTGATCGGATAGCCAAGACAGCTCAAACCTTAATCCGGAAACAGGTCTTAGTACTCCTTTCCATAACGAATACCTATTCGTAGATGTTATTGCCCTATTTGTCGTTTCCTCCGTCAGATGAACATCCGCATTGTTAATAACCTTGTTGATAAAGGTAGAAGACGCCGCTCCGAGAGCAAAACCAATCCCCGGCAACAAATGCCCATCTACCCTATTCTGCCCTCCTATATCTCTGACTCCATGCCTATAACGCGGAATTTGCATACCTTTATCTGTTTTATGTATCACTTCAATATGAGGTAAAAGTTTTTTCAACAAACTCGTACGACTCACTGAGCTACTATCCAGAGCAGAGACTAACTTGGAAAGGTTGAATGTTCCGTTGACTCCGGTCGACCTATAATTCTTAATTATATTTCCACCATCTCCCAATACCACATCATCATAACCTCTATCCCAGAAGTAATCAGCTTTGTAATGCATACTTCCTTTTATCCAACCGAGCCATCTATTCTTAAACTCCGGAATATGTCCATGCAAGGCTACTTGTTGTTCATAACGTACCGGTTTGCCAAAGTCTTTGATACTATTCCAAACCGAATCGCGCCAGAAGCGAAATCCATCCGGATCGATACGTTTATTCACCTGCATCTCTGGCTCTTCTATTTCAGCATTCGTAGCCGTTCTTACACGTAGCTTTATATTTTTAAGAAGATCCCACTCCAACGTAAAAGCACGATTCCAAAGAAACTCTTGCATCACAAAAGAAGCACCGGTAGTATGATCTCCTTCATTGAGTCGATATTTAGTTTCACCATAATTCCGATAAAAAGAACTTTCCATCGTAATTTGAGTAGGAACGAATCGTAAACGTAACCACTCCTGTTTCTGAGTCGATGCTTTTTTAAAGAAAGGTAGTAACAATTCTTCGGGCGAATAGGTATACCTCAAATAACCACTATACCGTTTCCCTCTATCATAATGCAAACTAGGAGAAGCTACAGAAGAGCCATCATATACAAACCCTAAACGAAAATTGTCAAGGTCATATGGCATTGGTTGCTTACTTCGTATTCGAAATCCCATCTGTTGGATTGCTATATTATGTGAGGAAATCGTACTGCGAACCAACCTTCGCAACGAATCCCGTGCAGACTGGTTCCTTTCTTGTTTCAACAATTCATCCATTTCAATATCGTTATCAAAAGGATTGTAATGATGATATTCCGACTCTTTACTCCATTGCAAATATACAGGCATGGTTAACTTTAATGCATTGGGGAAAACTTTCCCAAATTCGACACGAGAGGTAAAACCGAAACGAAGTCTATCGTTTTCAATTCGCTCATTATATCGCTGGTCAACATTTCCAAACCCGCGACTTTTGAAGGCACCTTCTACCGAAAATCGCCCGATATCACCCAACGTAAGTTCTAACTCGCTACGTGCAGCCCATCCATTTTGTTTCTGTTGATGAGCCAGTCGAATGTCATTAATCCAAACCTTACCTGAGAGAATTTTATCTGAATTGTTACGAACGCCAACCACTAAGGTGGTCACGTCGGTCAAGGAAGGATTACCCTTGATTCGAATCGTATGGTGCTGCGTGGTCTCTGTACTAAAGATCTCATTCTTTGACACTCCCGAAACATCCCTTTCGTTTTTGGCGGCAGTGAGTTGTTGCAATATGATATCCAGCCGATTGTTTCGGGGCCAAACCGTCTCTTTATCTGAAAATAACTGATTACTATATTGCCCGAGAGGAGTTACCACCATCGGAATTTCATATTCATAGTAATTGGTACGACCATCGTATCCCAAGCGAACAAACAAAGAGAAATCTCCATCAGCAAGGTGACTTCCTGTCAAGATCGTTTCATGCAAATGAGAAAACAACTCAAGCGATCCATAATTACGGCAGTCAAAATCGGTCTGTTTCCAAACTGCGACATGCTGATTGGGGTGAAGGGACTCCACCTCAAACTCAAGCGCATGCTCGTTTTCTCTCACTTGTTTTCGATTGTGCATCACGGTACGAGGCTCAACCCCATTGGGTGTTATATAATTCACCTCTGATAGTTCTTGATTCTCATCAACAGACAAATACGCCAATTGCACCGGATCTTCATACCAATACAACGAATCATTTTTAGTATCAGGCACCCATTGTTGCCAATCCGACTTAACAAACCGCAGAGAAGCAAATCGCAAATGCACCTCTTCTTCAAAGCCATGTAAAAGCAAGCGCATGTGTCGAATCGATCTGAAATCAGCGATCGAACCGAAACGTTTACTATAATTACGCAAAGGAATACGAAACAAGTACCATGAAACACGACTTGCTGTTCCATCTGGAGCGATCACCTCGGCTTGCCGTACTTCTTTTATCAAAGTATGATCAGCATTCAACGATCCGGGTGAGAGATTTGCCTGGTATCGATAAAAATGCTCTTCTGTCGAAAGCGTCATGTCATGATCTAAATCCTCCGAGTCGGGCGAATACTTCCAAAAAAACTCCTTCATTGCTTCTCGCCCCGAATTCCTCTCTGTTCCATTAATCCCTTTCATCCGTTCATGAAAAGAAGCTTTGCTGTTCGTATATCGTTTGTCCGAAAATCCGACATAACGCTCACCGGATGGCGAGGAAGCTACCGTGCGAGGCAGCATTCGCTCACGTTCAGAACTCGCATCTACCTGCGCATAATAGCGATCTAGAAACGTTTTATACACCTCCAACTGAGCTTCATCTTCACCGGATAAACCATTTAGCCCCACATCTTGTAGAGCCACCGCCGCATCTCCACCGTCAAAAGCTTTTGTCCCCGTCTGGAATTGAGGAATAACGCCCCAAATTGATAATCCTCCACTCCTTAAGTCATTTTTCAGATCAATACTACTTTCATCCGACAGCAAGTTGTCTTTCAACACATCTTCAGACAATGTGCCGAGATCAATACTCAAGGTTCCTCCTTGATGCCCATTCGAATACAAAAAAGGGTCTAGTAACCAAAATTCAAGATATTGTACGTGCTGAGTCTCAAAATCAGAAGCATCTATCGAGCGCATTATTCCTCCCCATCGTTTTTTAGGATGCAACAAAAAACCTTCGGACGTAATATCAGACGCATCAAGGTTGTACGGACCACGTTCGTTTGGATAATAAGAAAGATTGAACGATGAAATATAGCGTTGATCTGTATCGTCTACATCGCGATTGGGAAACAATTCGGAAACATTGATATTGCGCACATAATGATTGGATAGAGCCTCTTTATCGTATCGAAGGTATTCTGGCAGATACTTGCTTCCCGGCTTTACAAAAGAGGGCTCTAGGGTATACCAATTGATCAATGCACGATTCAAACCGGTCTCTACCGCATTAGACAACAAAGACTCTGGAAACTGTGATCCATCTATCGGTATCGAGCTTAAACTCCATTTAGAAGGTTGCGACAAATCTGCCATGACATGATTTGATTCAAAGTCATCAATGAAGAAAAAGGAACCTTTCGGAGCTGACTTTGAAAGTAAAAACGCTACATCTGTGTTCCAGACCAATGTATTTTTTGCTTGTATCGAATCGCTCCCCATCCGTGTTTTCCATGATTTCACGTAGCGAGAGTGCAATCCATAAATCGTATTACTTACAAATTCATCGGCAGAAGCATACGATTCGAATCGAGGTTTAGCTTGTACCATCATCCACGATGCTCCCAACGACAAACTCCTATTGACGTTATAGTTTAGGTTAAGACCGAGACGCGTTTGCCGGTTTCCATACAAAAAAGAAGACTGCTTGGTTGAGACGGATATCCCCGCATTACTCAACAAATACTCCTCGTTGATAATTGTGAGCAGGTTATTTTCGGGGTCAATGGTATAGTCTACATTCTCTACGAGCTCCTTATCTTGGACTTTTACCAATAGAGATCCAGGGGAACATTGATGATCTTTTAATTTATAGACTCCTCGCTGTTTGGATTTACTTTTCCCTCGAAGCACGATTTGTCGGGGAGAGATCAGAGCACGGGCCTTAACTAATGTTGAGTCGTAAAGAGCTTGACAAGCATAGGAAGAAGAAGCTGATGAAGTCGCGTGGGACAAATAATCTCCAAAAGGCTCGGTCAATGGAAAAACAATACATCCCAAAGTTGGAAGGATCGTGGTATTTTCAACATAGTCAAACCTGCCATCAGGCCCGTTACGGTTATTTGGTCCCACCTGGTCTAATTGTAAAATTTGCAGAAGAGTCTTCGTTCCCGAATGCTCTAAAAAAGGAGTGTAATCTGTAGACTCTTCTTTTCTCACAAGCACATCAAACTCGAAACCTTGCCTGCCCTCACATCCATTCGGAATCGTATAAATATTTTTCATCATCAGCTTCCAGGCATAGTGAGATGGATTGTTTTGAGCCGGTTTGAGCAAACGAACAAACACGGCTTCTTGTTGCGAGGTTTCAGATAAATCAGTCCATTCTCCTACCTGATAAGTCCGCCCTTGATAAGTATATTCGTAAGCAACGGCTAGCTGTTCATAACTCTGCAACGGACGCTTTAACGAAACATATCCAAGAGCAGATTGCAACTCGTATTCTTCGGGCAACAAACGCCTGGCTCTTCTCATCAACTCATAATCAGCACCATAAGCTTGCATCATGGATTGCAACTCTGAGGTATTATCCACATTCCTACACTTTGAACCACTGTTGATAAGTTGTTGATAAAGCAAACTCCCCTCATTCGCGACAGGTTTATCGTGTAGATTATCGACATCGCCAAGCTGCGCAATAGCCGCAACATGCCGACTATCTTCCAGAATGCCTTGTGTATTGGTAATCCAAACTTCAATGCGCGAAATAAATAACGGCGACTTATTTAAGCATGCAAGCTGTGTATGTTGGGTGAAGTGATTGCGAAAAAAATGGGACAAAAAGAAATGACGATGCTCATCATATGCATCAATTTCCAATTCCCACGCTCTAAGATTTCCCCCGCCTCCCTCTTCATGCAAGACTACCGTATTACTTTCGCTCGCTGCCAAAAAGTCGACGGTAAGGGGACCTAATTGTATTCCGCCCTTGATTCCAAACAAAGAGGAGGTTGAGTTTATCAATCGGTTTTCGGTATGCAGCGTAACACTTCCGGCTTCTATGTAACGAATGATTTCATCCTCATAGCCTGTATAACCGAGATACAAGTTGCTCAAGTTTTTTTCATTAAAGGGATCGGTTGTAAAGTGGGTTTTCATCTTCAACTTCTCGCCTAAGGAACCATCGAACGACAATTCGATATTTTCATCAAATTCAGGAATAACGCGTTTACGAGCATTGTAGGGTAGATCGGGATTTTGGTTGTGTACGTATTTAATGCCCAACGATGCCTCGGCTCGTCCTTGTAGTTTGGCCTTGAGTTTGCCGGGACCGAACCACTTTTCATGTGATTTTAGTTTTTTTGGTTTGGGGAGTACAACCGCAGAAAAGGCAGAATCGCGCATTGCTCTGTATTGCTTGAGGGCATAGGCATCGAAGAGTGCACGCGTGTAGAGCGAATCGACCGTTTTAATTGAATCGCTCCACGTTTGGGCACACAACACTCCTTCCCCTCCCAATACTGTAGTCAGCAAGCATATAAGAGTGATCAGTAAAGGATTAGTATGGTTTTTCGAAAAGTACATTTAAGGTTAACAGCAGAACTCTAAAGCATCCGAAGCGCTGTTTTGATAACTTGCTCTACCGTGAGAGTCGGAGTAGCCTTCAAAATTGCGGTGACAGCCTTCTGAGATGCGGGCTTGGCAAATCCAAGCATAATAAGTGCTGATACAGCTTCGTCGGCAGTTTGATCTGCTGCAGGCAAAGCAATGTCCAATTGCGCAGCACCTGCGGTTAATTTAAGCTTATCCTTCAGATCGATGATTATACGCTGTGCGGTCTTTAGTCCAATTCCTTTCACTGCTTTCAAAGCATCTACTTTTTCCGAAGCAATGATGGTTTGTAGCTCATTCGGATTGTAAGATGAAAGAATCATTCGAGCTGTATTTGAGCCTACTCCTGATACTGAAATCAAGGCTAAGAATACGGTTCGCTCTTCTTTTTCAGCAAATCCGTACAACTCGTGTGTATCCTCACGAATCACCTCATAGATGTAAAGTTTTGCATTGTGCTTGCCGTTCAAAGCACTGTAGGTATTTAAGGAGATGTGGATGGCATAGCCAATACCATTTGTTTCGAGCACGAGGTCGGTCGGTGTTATCTCTGCGATATCACCTTTGATATATTCAATCATAATTGGTATCTGTTCTTTTGTACAAATATAAAGATGAAGTGTTTAATTTAGCCACAATGTCCTCTAAATTTAAGACGTAAAAGTCCAATTTGACGTTTCGTTATAGCCGTAAGATCTCTCAAAAAAAAGCATGCATGGTTTATGAAAAAAGCTAGTAAGGTTTTTGAGAAAACTAAACTAGGTTTTTAAAAAAAGTATGCATGCTTTTTAAACGAAAAAAGGGAGAAACTTTCGTCTCTCCCTTTTCTGCTATTTCTCGCGAATAAAGATATTAATCGGTGTACCCGAAAGATTCCAATGTTCTCTTAATTTATTTTCAAGAAAACGTCTATATGGCTCTTTCACCCACTGTGGTAGGTTGGCAAAGAATACAAAGGTTGGAATCTTTGTATTCGGCAGCTGGGTAATGTATTTGATCTTGATATATTTCCCTTTGTTTGCAGGTGGCGGATAGTTTTCGATAATCGGAAGCATGATCTCGTTCAATTTGTTTGTCGGGATCTTCGTGCTTCTTGTATCGTAAACTTCTTTCGCTGTTTCCAACACCTTCAAGATTCTTTGTTTAGTCAAAGCAGAGATAAACAAGATTGGGAAGTCTTTGAAAGGAGCTAAACGTTCACGAATCGCATTTTCAAAGGTCTTAATCACCTTATCGTTTTTATCTTCTACAAGGTCCCATTTGTTTACACAAACCACAAGACCTTTTTTGTTTTTCTGAATCAAAGAGAAGATATTCAAATCCTGGCTTTCGATACCTCTGGTTGCATCGATCATCAAGACACAAACGTCTGCATTCTCGATAGCACGGATCGAACGGATTACTGAATAATATTCAAGATCTTCATGTACTTTGCCTTTTTTACGAATACCGGCAGTATCCACAAGGTAAAAGTTCAATCCAAACTTATCGTATTTTGTATAGATAGAGTCTCTCGTTGTTCCGGCAATATCAGTAACGATATTACGGTCTTCTCCGATGAATGCATTTACCAACGATGATTTTCCTGCGTTAGGACGACCTACAATCGCAATACGTGGAAGTTCTTCGTCTGTTTCGTCTACAACATTTTCAGGAAGCTTAGCCACGATTTCGTCTAGCAAGTCACCGGTACAAGAACCGTTGATTGCCGAAACGCAACATGGATCGCCCAATCCGAAGCTATAGAACTCCGCCGACTGATAGTGCAGGTCAAAGTTGTCTGCTTTGTTTGCAACAACAATAACCGGCTTCTCGCAACGACGCAAGATCTGCGCTACATGCAAGTCTAGGTCGGTGATACCATTCATAACATCAACAACGAACAAAACAACATCTGCTTCGTCCATCGCGATTTTTACCTGTTTGTTGATCTCTTCCTCAAAAATGTCTTCTGAGTTTACGACCCAACCTCCGGTATCAATGATTGAAAACTCTTTGTCGAGCCATTCTACCTTACCGTATTGTCTGTCACGAGTTGTACCCGACTCATCGTTTACAATAGCCTGACGTGACTGAGTAAGTCGATTAAACAATGTAGACTTACCTACATTGGGTCTTCCTACTATAGCAACAATATTTCCCATTTTAAATTTCTGTATTGGCAATGATAACTTGATATGCAAGTTATCCTCATTGTTCTGTAATTAATCATTAAAAGTATACCGTTGTATACTCAAGTACAGCGTTTAGTCAAGTTGATAACCGTATCGTTTCAACAGGTTGTCTCGATTTCTCCAATCTTTCTCAACCTTGACATACATTTCCAAAAATACTTTCTTATCAAAGAAACGCTCGATATCTTTACGAGCCATTGCCCCTACCTTTTTCAAAGCTTGTCCTTTATGGCCAATCACAATCCCTTTTTGAGAATCACGCTCTGCGATAATCAATGCTTTGATTGTAATCAGGTTTTCACCCTCTTTGAATTCTTCCACAATTACTTCAACAGAATATGGAATCTCTTTTTGATAGTAAAGAAGTATTTTCTCTCTGATAATCTCTGTAACAAAAAAACGTGCTGGCTTATCTGTCAATGCATCCTTCTCGAAGTAAGGAGGACTGTCTGGGATAAGCTGTTCTACGCGTTGTTTAATGTAAGCTACATTAAACTTGTTGATTGCTGAGATTGGAACAATTTCTGCATTAGGCAGAAGTTCATGCCACTCTGCAACAACTTTCTCCAGGTTAGCTTGATCTGTCAAGTCGATCTTATTAATGATCAAAAAAACAGGACACTCTACGCGAGCTACCTTTTGAAGGAACTTTTCATTTTTGTCGATCTTCTCTACCACATCGGTAACGTACAAAAGTACGTCAGCATCACCCAATGCAGATTCGGAGAAGTTAAGCATCGACTCCTGAAGTTTATAGTTGGGCTTTAACACCCCTGGGGTATCTGAATAAACGATTTGCATCTCGTCTGTATTCACAATACCAATAATACGATGTCTGGTTGTTTGAGCTTTCGATGTAATGATCGAAACCTTTTCACCAACCAAGGCATTCATAAGAGTGGATTTACCAACATTCGGATTACCTACAATGTTGACAAACCCGGATTTATGCTTTTTTTCCGTCATATCCCCACTTTAAATAAATTGCACCCCATGTAAAGCCGGCGCCAAAAGCAGCTAATATGATATTATCTCCTTTCTTAAGTTTTTCTTCCCATTCCCATAAGCAAACAGGAATTGTACCGGCACTTGTATTACCGTAGCGATCAATATTGATCATTACTTTGTCGTGAGATAAGCCCATACGCTGAGCCGCAGCATCAATGATACGTAGGTTTGCTTGGTGTGGTACAAACCATGAAATATCTTCATGAGTAAGGCCATTGCGTTCCATAATCTCGGCCGATACATCAGCCATGTTAGAAACTGCATACTTAAATACAACACGACCTTCTTGATATACACAGTGCTGTCTATTATCTACAGTCTCATGAGAAGCTGGATGAGCTGAGCCTCCGGCAACCATGTGAAGATGTGGATAACCAACACCGTCGGTACGCAATATCACATCCATAATACCAACTTCTTCTTCTGTTGGTTCAATCAAAACCGCTCCACAAGCGTCTCCAAACAAAGGGCATGTAGTTCTGTCTTCATAGTTTGTAATAGATGACATCTTATCGCCTGATACAACGATAACTTTTTTATAACGTCCAGACTTAACAAAGTTGTTCGCAACTTCTAATGCGTAAAGAAAACCTGAACATGCAGCACCCAAGTCGAAAGCAAAAGCGTTTTTGATTCCGTTTTGTTCGGCCACTAAAGACGCGGTGCTAGGGAAAATATGGTCCGGAGTTGATGTAGCACAAAATATAACATCAACATCTTCTGGCTTTGTATTGGTTTTACGCAATAGCTCGGCAACAGCTTTCGTTCCCATATAGGAAGTACCTAACCCTTCACCCTTAAGAATTCTACGTTCTTTAATACCTACACGTGTCAAAATCCACTCCTCAGTCGTATCTACAATTTCTGAGAGCTCTTTATTATTTAAAATGTAGTCAGGAACATATGCTCCGATACCTGTTATAACCGCATTGATTCTTTTCATAACTATAAATTAAACGGGTAAAAGACCCATGAAAAAAAAATTGCCCTAAAAATAATATTTTAGGGCTATTTCTTTGTTCATTTAGTCAAAAATTAAATGAACTTTAAACAGCGGCTTCTTTTTCAATAGCCAACTTTCCTCTATAGTAACCACATTCGCCACATACAGTGTGGTAAACGTGCCATGCACCACAGTTAGGACAAAGTGCCAATGTTGGAGCTACAGCTTTATCATGAGTTCTTCTCTTAGCTGTTCTAGATTTCGATTGTCTTCTTTTTGGATGTGCCATTTTATTATTTATTTAATTGTTATTATTCTCAAGTAAGTCCTTCAAAGCATCCCATCTAGGATCTTGTGGAGCTTCATCAACCACGTCGTCTTCGTATTCGAATCCATCGTCATCAACATCCACTTCTTCATCGTCGGCCTGACGAGCAGAATGCTTTTTAAGTTTTGAAGACATAGACTTGTTACACTTACCCGGAGCATGCACATGTTTCATTGGAATCGCTAAAGCAACGAATTCATAAATAAACCATGCAAGGTTGATTTCTCCCTCTTCTTCCGGAATAACAATAACCTCATCACTTTCTTCAGAATACTCGTGCCCAAACTTAATAATAAGTTTTGCAGTTGTATCAATTGGTATTTCCACATCGTCCAAACAGCGATCACATGGCACATATGCCATTCCATCAAGTTTAAACGAAAGATCAAACATTAAGGGGGTTCTTTTCAGTGTCAATAACACTTTAACCTTCCCTTTTTGAACCTCTGTCCCGTCTATATCGGTGAAATACTTATTTCCTAATTGATACTCAAATTCATGAGTCCCAATTTCGAGGTTCTTCAAATCAATCTTATATGTATCAAATTTTCCCAAAGCCTTACAGTGTAAAAACTTTGCAAAGGTACAAAAAATCTAATTAGAATAGCAATTATCTATCAAAGAAATTTATACTATCTATCTTGTACCCATGCACAAACTCAATTAATAATTAATTATTCTCACTCAAATCATTCGTCTCAGCAACTTCCTAGATAACAAAAATCACATATTTAAGACGAATTAATTATAAAAGTAAAACATTCTATTCTCTCAAAAAACATAAAAAAACTTATCGATGGCACATCATACGCAATTGAAAACAAAATAAACGTACAACAGTTCACATAAATCAAAACTATCTTAATCAAAATAACATGTACCCATCACATGATATTAATAGGATCGTACTGAATTTACATCTGCCACTCAGAAGTCTTTAGAACGAATTTAAAGCAAAAAGATTCGACAACCAAATATTCGTGCAATGAAGAAGAAAAGAGTGAATAGAAAGTCTGGTTTAGGCTTAGAGGGTATAACAAAAAAAGCGAGTCAATCTTTCGACTGACTCGCTTTACTTCTTGCTCTCTGCG
>X396_Morelets_crocodile__coassemble_126_pt1 | contig 12233 bp, 9 predicted proteins | sample X396_Morelets_crocodile__metabat2_low_PE_001 | metagenome-assembled genome bin X396_Morelets_crocodile | reverse complement strand
ACTAAACTCTTATTCATCATAATGGGATTATCTTATGATCACAAATGTAGATAAATTTTTATATACGATTCTTCAAAAAACCTTTTTTTGCGACACTTTTTTCAGTTAACTTCATTTATCAATCAAATTGGTTATTTTTGTATCATTAAAACCAAACACATAGTTGTTGAACAAAAGAGATTAAGAATGAAGAAAGGATTGATCATCGCTTTCTGGGTACTGTTTGTAGCAGGCGTGCTATCGGTATTCGGTTTGTTTACTCTGATTGCTAAAGGTAAAATAGGTTATATGCCTCCTGTAGAGGATTTGCAAAATCCGATAGACAAGTTTGCCTCTCAGATTATTTCATCCGACTCTAAACTGTTGGGAACTTATAACTATAGTAAGGATAACCGTATCTACGTAAACTATAAAGATTTATCTCCATACTTGGTGAATGCCCTTATTGCAACCGAAGATGTTCGCTTTGCAGAACACTCAGGTGTTGATGCGAAAGCGGTAGCTCGTGCCGTTGTCAAATATGTAATCTTACAAGACAAGTCAGGCGGTGGTGGTAGTACCATTACGCAGCAGTTGGCCAAACAGCTTTACTCGCCAAGTGCAGACAATAAATTGGAGCGTGCGTTGCAAAAACCGATCGAATGGGTAATTGCGGTACAGTTGGAACGTTTTTATACGAAAGAAGAGATCATTAATATGTATTTGAATAAGTTTGACTTCCTCAATAATGCTGTAGGGATTCAGTCTGCGTCACGTGCTTATTTTGATACTACTCCGAAGAACTTGAAGATTGAAGAAGCTGCAACCCTTGTAGGAATGTGTAAGAATCCGTCGTACTTTAATCCTAAAACCCGCAACGAACGTACCAGAGGTCGTCGTAACGTGGTATTGGAGCAAATGTATAAAGCCGGTTATATTTCTAAAGTTGAAAAAGACTCTTTGCAAGCGCTTCCACTCAAACTGAATTTCCGTAAAATTGACCATAAAGATGGTTTAGCTCCTTATTTTAGAGAACATCTTCGTTTGTATATGACTGCAAAAGAACCTCTGAAAGAAAATTATAGAGGATGGCAAATGCAGAAGTTTAAAGACGACTCTATTGCTTGGGCTACAGATCCATTATATGGCTGGTGTAATAAGAATAAACTTCCTGATGGAAGCAATTACAATTTGTACACAAGCGGTCTTAAGATATATACGACGCTAAATTCTAAGATGCAGAAGTATGCAGAAGACGCAATGCAAGAGCATTTAGCTAAAACATTGCAGCCGCAGTTTGATAGAGAAAAGCGCGGTCGTCGTAATGCTCCGTTTTCAAATAATATTACGCCCGGAGAAGCAGATACGATTATCATGCGTTCAATGGCTCAAACAGATCGTTACAAGGCGTTGGTTAAATCAGGAATGAGCAAGCAAGATGCTATGGCTGAGTTTAAGAAGCCAATAGATATGCGTGTATTCTCATGGACTGGCGTAAAAGATACAATCATGTCCCCTTGGGATTCGATAAGATATCACAAAAGTTTTCTTCGCGGATCGTTCATGGCAATGAATCCGAAAGATGGTCAGGTAAAAGCTTATGTGGGAGGTATTGATTATAACTACTTCCAATACGATATGGTAAGTGATGGCCGTAGACAAGTAGGATCTACGATTAAGCCTTTCTTATATTCACTTGCAATGGAAAATGGTTATACACCATGTGATCAAACGCTTAATGTACAGCCACAACTCGTTGATGAGAACGGAATCCTTTGGGCACCTAAGAATGAAAGTTCAAGAAATGTAGGAGAGATGGTTACGTTGAAGTGGGGACTTCAAAATTCAAATAACTGGATTACCGGTTACTTAATGAAACAATTCACACCTTATGCATTCAAACGTTTGCTTGAGTCGTATGGTATGCAAGGTCAAATTGATCCTGTTGTTTCCATGTGTATGGGTACACCAGATATTTCTGTTCGTGAGATGGTTGGAGCTTATACCGCATTCGCAAACAAGGGTATTCGTGTAGAGCCGTTGATAGTCACACATATTGAAGATGGTTATGGCAATACGATTGCTTCATTCTCACCACGCATACATGAGGTATTGAGTGAAGAAGCTTCTTATAAGATGCTTGACATGCTTCAAGGTGTAATTGACGGAGGTACCGGCGGACGTATACGCCGTATTTATAATATCAAAGCTCCGATGGGTGGAAAAACAGGAACTACTCAGAACAACTCTGATGGATGGTTTATTGGATTCACACCAGAGCTTGCAGCCGGAGCATGGGTAGGAGGAGAGGAACGTTCTGTTCACTTCGACCGCACTGCCGACGGACAAGGCGCAAGTATGGCTCTTCCTATTTATGGTGAATTCTTTAAGCGTGTTTTTGCTGATAAAGAATTAGGTTATTCAGATACAACGAAGTTCGTTATTCCTGAGCAATATGCCGATCCTTGCAGCTCATCGAGAGGACATATTTCAACTCAGACAAATGAACCGTCGCATATTGACGATATCTTTAATTGAAAGAACTAGAGATATTCTAAATAAAAAAAGGAGATTCCGATATTACCGGGATCTCCTTTTTTATTAACTCAAAGACAAGTATCCATATATCTATACGATTACGGTTTCTCCTTTTTTTATTTGCTTTACAATCTTTCTTACTACCTCTTTTACTTCCGGTATTACGGCTTCAACCTCTGGAGTCAATTCCATTCCGAAGTCATCTACCTTCTTTACACTGATAATCACAAGATGCATATTGGGTATTTTACCATTTAAAATCATGGCGTCAATCATTGTTTTCAATCCAATCTCATGCGCACTCATCAATGATGGATAATCAGTAGAGTACTTTGGCTTCAAAACTCGAATAGTTCCGGGAGGCATACTATCAAGCGTTGCATCTATTAAGACAACATCGTCATACTCTTGTAATGTTCCCATCAAGTGAAAGCCTCCTGTGCCACCGTCAAGAACATCAATACCCTCTAGTGCGGGATCATTTTCTAGTTCTGTAGCCACGCGAATGCCAATACTCTCGTCGCACAATAATAAATTGCCGATACCCAAAATCAATATACTCATATCGTAGTGTTTATTTCTTTTGAGATAACGCTTTTTACATCTGTTTTGTTTTGATTTAAAAATAAAGTATGCATATGAAATAGAGAAGTGTAAGAATAATTATCTTTGCAAGTGTTTGCTAATTAATTTATTAAGGGCTGTAAATTTGCTATACAAATGAATACAAGAATACTTCTGCTGGTACTCCTACCATTGATATTTAGCCAATGCGGCAAAACTAAAAATAAGAAGGCTGACTATACATCCCAGCAAAATGGTGCTGTGACCGACAGTGCTGCTTCAATAATAAGAGAGGCAACATTGTTAAATGTAAAAACAAGGGGAAATGTAGACTCACTAAGAAAAGCAATCAGTATGTTAGATGAAGCGATAGCATTGGACTCCCTAAATATAAATGCGTATAATTATAAGGCCGAGTATTTGACTAAACTTGGAGATATTCAAGAAGCAAATGTAGTAATTGATCAAGTATTACAAATATCTCCAAATAACCCGCTTGTGGTATTTACAAAAGGATTGTTGTGTGAAAAGGCAGGGTCAAACGACTCAGCAACACAATACTATTGGCAATCAATTAATTTATTTACAGACTCAATTAAATTAAAACCCAATGATTTTGGCTTAATATTTAATAGAGCTTTTGTGTATGCATTTGTAGATAGTATAGATCGAACAGTAGAAGACCTTACAGTGCTACAAAATAGATATGATACAACGACCAAAGAATATACCACGGTAAGTTTATTTTTACAAGAGATGATTCCTAATTTCCAGCGTGAGAAGTTTGTTGAAGAGTTTTGGAAGAAGTAGACTTCCGGTTGTTGGCTTAGATATAACAAAAAGTCGTTTGGATATTTGCTTTGTTGAGGAGCAAGTCCAAACGACTTTTCTTTTATGAAGTAAATTGAGTTAAGACTTTAATCGATCTAAGTCTTCAAGAACAGCTTTCTTTCCTTTCGACTCTTCTGCTTCGAAGCGTTCAACTTCTTTTTCAGGGATAAACTTCCATCCTCCAATCATTGATGAGGTAATACCTTCACTATCGATATAGTCATGGTAAATAACCAAGTACACGTGGACGATAGCTACCAATATAAAGAACCGCATCAAGAAGTGGTGTATTTGGCGTACCATCATATCACCACCCAAAAGTGGAGCAACCCATGAAAATAACCACGATGGAAAATAATTCATACTCATCGGAGCAATCAGGGCAAAGCCTGTAAATACTTGTGCCACAAATGCAAGGAAAAGCAAGAAGTAGATGGTACTAGCCATTGAGTTATGTCCGATGGTAGCAACCGGTCTGTTCTTAATCTGTAATACGTCTACGCGCATTACATTATACATTTGCACCCATTGAGACTTATGAATAGGGACATAATTATACCAGCGGCTAAATACATTTCCTACAAATCCCCAATACAAACGGAATATGAAGTTGAATGTAAATATAAATGCCGTAGCAAAGTGAATAAAACGAATATGTCCAAACCAATATTGATCATAAGCCTGTCCGGCACTTTGAAATGCCGGAGGATCACCAATCATAAATCCGGTAATGCATAATATTAGGATGCATAGTGCATTGATCCAGTGAAACAGACGTACAGGCAACTCCCATACATAAACCTCTCGAAGTGGTTTATTTCTGCTTCTCAATCTAAAATTAGTTGCCATGATAAAATGTTTTTAGATTACATAGTCTTAATCTGATGCACATGCGATCCTTCTTCATCGTACAAGTGTACGGAGCAAGAAAGACATGGGTCGAAAGAGTGGATGGTGCGTAAAATCTCTAAAGGTTGATTTTGTATCGCAACCGGAGTACCTATCAAAGATGCTTCATAAGGAGAACGTTGTCCCTGAGGGTCACGAGGAGAGGCATTCCAAGTGGTAGGTACCACCATTTGGTAGTTGCTCACTTTTTTGCCTTTGATTACAGCCCAATGAGACAATGCGCCACGAGGAGCCTCCGTGAAACTCATCCCTTGACATTCAGGATCCCATGATTTAGGCTCCCACTTGGTGTTGTTCATCATACGCATATCACCATGTTGGAGATTCAAGATCAGTTGATCGTAAAACTCAAGAGCCCAGTTTGAGATCAAAGCACATTCCAATGCTCTTGCCGAAACCCTACCTAGCGTAGAGTATATTGCATCAAAAGGAAGATCTAGATCTTTAAGTGTTTGGTCAACTTGTGCAACGACCTCTTCTTGACCTGCTGCATAGTTTACGATAAGACGAGCAAGTGGACCTACCTCCATTGGTTTGTCGTGCCAACGAGGAGTTTTAATCCAACTATATTTGTCTTCAACATTCAAGTGTGTATATGGAGGCTTAGGTCCTGTATAATTCAAGTCGGTTTCACCTTGGTAAGGGTGAAGACCCGTATCATTTCCTTCAGCATATTTGTACCATGAGTGAGTAACAAACTCTTGGATACCTTTCGGATCATTTGGGTCGAGTGGGTATACCTTGCTCAAGTCTCTGTTCAAAACAACACCGCCTTTCATTTTATAAGACGAAGGAATATTGTATCCCGACATTGGGAAGTCGCCACAAGTAAGATAATTTGTGACACCACCGCCTACTTTCCACCATTCACCTTTATATGCGGCACCGATCATTTTTAGATCAGGTAGAAATACTTTATGTACGAAGTCATGTCCATTTTGTAGACGAGCAAGTACATACGACAGACGTTCGGTATTGATTGCGTTTTCACCGTTTGTGTTGATTGCGCAAGCCATACCTCCAACCAAGTAGTTTGGGTGAGGATTCTTTCCTCCAAATACTGTTTGTACTCTTACGATATCTTTTTGCCATTCCAAAGCTTCTAGGTAGTGAGCTACGGCAACAAGATTTTGTTCCGGATTCAATTTATAAGCAGGGTGTCCCCAATAGCCATTTGTGAAGATCCCCAACTGACCACTGTTTACCAAAGCTTGTATTTTCTTTTGGATATCTTTGAAATAACCCGGAGATGAGTTAGGCCAATCGGACATGCTTCGAGCAACGGCCGATGCTTCGTTAGGGTCTGCTTTGAGTGCAGAAACAACGTCTACCCAGTCGAATGCTTGTAGCTGATAAAAGTGCACAACGTGATCGTGCATAAACAATGCAGCATTCATCATATTACGTACCATTTCAGCATTTGGTGGAATCATAATCTTAAAAGCATCCTCCATTGCCCTTACCGAGCAAAGCGAGTGTACCGATGTACATACGCCACAAACCCGACCAACGAAGGCCCACACATCTCGTGGATCTCGATCTTTAACGATAAGTTCGATCCCACGTACAGCCGTTCCGGAGCTATAAGCATCCTTAACCATGCCATTTTCTATATCAGCTTCAATGCGGAGGTGACCCTCGATACGTGTAACGGGATCAATTACTACTCTTTCTGCCATATATTGTTTCTTTTATTGCTTGATTTATTCTTTATTTTGAGAAGATTCTTGTTCGGTTGTCACTTCATCTTTATCCGGTGGAATCTCTCCGTCTTGTATCAGTTTGTGTTTGCGGATATTGGTGCGAACAGCATGTACCAAGATTCCGGCCAATGTGCCGGCTCCAACAACAGCACCGATTTGGTCGGCATTAGCTTCGATACCAAAACCACCAACCTTTGGTAAGTGAGAATAAAGCGGACCGAAGTCAAAGAATCCAGGTTCGGCGCAACCGATACAAGGGTGACCCGATTGAATTGGATAACTCACACCGTCGTTCCATTTAATTACACCACACGAGTTGTATGTGTTCGGGCCTTTACATCCCATTTTATACAAGCAATATCCTTTTTTTGCGTTCTCATCGTCGAAAGATTGCACAAATAAACCGGCATCGTAGTTTGCACGACGATAACACGTATCGTGTACCCTGCGAGAATAGAAGGTAAGCGGTCGCTTCATGCCATCTAGTTCGGGTATGGTTCCAAATGTAAGCATGTATACAATCACACCGGCCATAACAGCAGGTATTGGAGGGCATCCCGGAACGTTAACCAACGGTTTGTTGGTGATAATTTCCTGAATAGCGGTAGCACCTGTCGGATTTGGTTTTGCACTTTGCACACAACCATGGAAAGCATAGTTGCCCCAGCAAATTACAGCTTTGGCATTCTTAGCACTATCTTTCAAAATATCGATGGCACTCTTTCCGCCAATACAACAATAGCCCGGATTTCCCATTGGGATAGATCCCTCGATAGCCATAATGTATTCGCCTTTGTATTCCTTCATTGCATTTTGCAAAGCTTCTTCGGCTTGTTCTCCGGCTGCAGCCATCAATGTTTCATTGTAATCGAGCGATATCTTATCAAACAAGATATCTACCATTGTAGGGTGCGAAGACCGAATAAAAGACTCGGTACAGCAAGTACACTCTTGAAAGTTAAACCATAAAACAGGGACTTTTGGTTTTGTTTCAAGCGCCTTCACAACCTGTCCTACAGCACTGTGTTCCAACCCAAGGTAGGCTGCCATTGTAGTGCAGAAAGTAAGAAACTGCCTTCTCGTAATTCCACGGGAAATGGCATCTTCATAAACAGTAGGCCTATCTTTCTTCATATGTAATATTATTTGTGGTTTCTACCAATTTTGCATGTTTAGCATATACGAGGAAGCTGTTCGCCGCTTAGCATATCTACAATACGCGTACCTCCGAATGTATTTTTAAGTTTCACGATTGCTCGTTGATCGGATGTTACACTTCCAATCACGACAGCCTCTTTGCCTTCCGGATGGCGATGCATGATCTGCAATATCCGTTCAGCCTCTTTTTGCGGTGCAATGATCAGAACTTTTCCTTCATTCGCAATGTAAAGCGGATCGAGACCCAGTATTTCACAAATGCCTTTTACCGGTTCACTTATCGGCAAAGAACTCTCGTCGAGTTCTATTTCAATGTGTGCTGTCTTAGCGATTTCATTGAGAGTTGAAGATAAACCTCCGCGAGTAGGATCACGCAATACATGTATATCGCAACCTTCATGCAGAAGGTCTTCAATCATATGATTGAGAGAAGCCGTGTCGCTTTTGACAGGACAGTCAAAGTCGAGTCCTTCTCTGGCTGCCCTGATTGCTACGCCATGTTCGGCAATATATCCGTTGCAAATGATCACATCGCCCGGTCTTGCAAATAGAGGATGTATATTTATATCATTCTCAATAACTCCAATACCACTGGTATTGATGAATATTTTATCGCATTTTCCTTTTTCAACTACTTTGGTGTCGCCTGTAACAATCTTAACATTGGCCTTTTGCGCAGCCTTCTGCATCGAAGCACAAATACGCTTAAGATCTTCGATCGGAAAACCTTCTTCAATGATAAAACCAGCCGTAAGGTATAATGGTTTAGCTCCGCAGCAAGCGATATCGTTTACTGTTCCGTTAATAGCCAGATCGCCAATGTCGCCACCCGCAAAGAAAATGGGATCGACAACAAACGAATCTGTCGAGCAAGCAAGCTTCGCATTGTTAATATTAAATATAGCTCCATCGTGTTCCTGAGCTAATAACTCATTGGAGAAAGCAGGGAAAAAGACTTTACTGATAAGCTGTTGTGTAAGTTTACCACCACCGCCATGCGCAAGCAGTACTTGCTCATAGTCGTTCTTTGCGCAAGCGCAAGATGTATTCAAAACCGCCATGGTTGTTTTTTGTAATTATCTACTAATTAAAACTATAAATTACTCAAATTGTTTTGTCCGTATCTGTAATAGGCAGCACAAGCACCTTCTCCCGAAACCATCGAAGCACCAATGGGATGTTCAGGCGTACACTTTGTGCCAAAAAGCGGACATTGTATCGGTTTGATCAGCCCTTGCATAATCTTTCCGGCCATGCATGCATCATTCAGATGCGGAGTCTCCGATGAAATGCCAAACTTCTTGCGTGCATCCCATGATGCATAGTCATCGTTAAGTTGCATTCCACTCATCGCAATGGTACCAATACCTCGCCATGACTGATCGCATGTCTCCATCGTTTTACGTAACAATTCTTGAGCTTTCACGTTACCTTCGGGAAGTACAGCCCGTGCGTAGGCATTGGTAACACAAGCATTCCCCTCTTCGAGCAGCTCGATACATTTTAGTATACCATATAATAGATCTACCGGTTCAAACCCCGTGATGCTGATAGGAATGTTATATTTTCGAGAGAGGTGTTGGTATTCGTTGGTGCCCATAATCGAGCATACATGTCCGGCTGCAAGCAAACCGTCTAGTTGGCATTGCTCATCGGAAAAGATGGTTTCAATAGCCGGAGGAACCCGAAAGAGAGACGAAAGGATTGAGAAGTTTGTCAGTCCTTTAGCCTTTGCAGCTTCCACAGTTATCGCATGAATAGGAGCGGTTGTCTCGAAGCCGATAGCAAAGAAAATAACCTCTTTGTCCGGATTTTGCTCGGCTATCGTAAGGGCATCGAGCGGAGAGTAAAGCATCTTTACGTTGCCAAACTTCGCTTTTGCGGCCAATAGATCGTCGGTTGTTCCGGGCACGCGCATCATATCACCAAATGAAGCGATTATAACATTCGGGTTTGCGGCCAGTGCGATTGCAGTATCAATTGTTTCGATTGGCGTTACGCAAACCGGACAACCGGGACCGTGAATCAGTTCGATCGATTGTGGCAATACTTTGTCGAGCTGATACTTTACAATCGAATGGGTTTGTCCTCCACATATTTCCATAAGGCGCCACGAACGTGTAGTCTTCTTATGAATGGCTTCCAGTAAAGCATCAAAATGCTTTTTATCGCGGTATTCGTCAACGTATTTCATTGGAAAGTTGAGCTTGTTCTGCCTCGAGAGCCTCAGCAATATCGGCAAAGGTTTGTATTGTAATTAATGCCTCTTCTGTATCTACTTTGCATATAGCCACACCGGCATGTGCAAGGATGTAATCGCCTTCTTCTACCTCAATCCATTGCACACATATATTCTTTTTTACTCCGCCAAAGTCGACGGAAGCCATTGTAAAGTCAGGATTCGACACATCCAATGAAACAACTTTTCCGGGTATAGCTAAACACATAATCTTTATTTTTGGTTATCATATATAGACGCTGTTGTGTAATATTATAGAACTTATGCATCAACAGTGTGAATATTAAATAAACAATTAGAGGGCAAAAGTGTTTTGTCAATTCAACTCAACCTTTCTAACCAAATGGATAAATTACATTATACGCTACATATAGAGGGACTTGTGCAAGGAGTAGGTTTTCGTCCGTTTGTGTATAAACTAGCAACGGGGATGCATCTTTGCGGAAACGTGTCGAATAGAACCGATGGGGTTTACGTAGATTTGAACGCTTCATCTCAAGAGCTCGAGTCTTTTGTAGAGCGTCTCAACACTGAGAAACCCGAAGTTGCTTTTATCTATAAAATAAATGTACATAGACCCAAAACACAAGTTCGCTACAACTCATTCAAGATCATACCTAGTCTTAATGAGACCTCGCAAATAACGCAAGTTTCACCCGATATCGCAGTGTGCGAAGATTGCATGACCGATGTTCGAAGTCAGCAGCACAGAGTAGGTTATCCTTTCGTAAACTGTACACACTGTGGGCCTCGTTTTTCCATCGTAAAAGCATTGCCTTACGATCGGGCAAACACAACCATGCAATCGTTTGCCATGTGCAGGCGTTGCAGTCACGAATATCACGACGTATCTGATCGTCGCTTTCATGCCCAACCTACGGCATGTAACTCGTGCGGCCCCGTATATTATATACATACTTCCGGCGACTTTTCATACACGGAAATACTCGATCGCTTTTCGATAGAAGTAAATGCGGGAAATCTTGTTGCCGTGCGCGGGGTAGGAGGTTACCATTTGGTTTGCGATGCGACCAATCCTAAAGCCGTAGCCAAACTACGTGCTTTGAAGCAACGCGACAGCAAACCTTTTGCGGTACTGTTTTCATCATTAGAAGCGGCAAAAGCATACACCTATCTATCTAAAGAGGAAGAAGCATTGTTGTCTTCATGGCGTCGTCCTATCGTATTATTGAAGCAGAAAAGGGCATTAGCCGAAGGCGTCAATGACGGTTTGGCAACACTGGGATGTATGTTACCTTCTCAACCGATCCATTATCATTGGTTCGACCAATTAAACACGGATGTTTTGGTAATGACCAGCGGCAATTGCCACTCCGAACCCATCTATATAGCGCCACAAACCGCAGAAGAGCAGTTGGGCGCGCATGTTTCCTTATTCATTCACCATAATCGGGATATTCAAAACAGAGTAGATGATTCGGTAGTTGCGTTTACGGCACGAAAGCCGGTTGTGCATCGTCGGTCGAGAGGTTATGTTCCCGAACCGCTATTCACTTCGAAAAGCATGGATGGCATCGTTGCCTTTGGTGCGGAACTTTGCAATACCTTCGCGGTAGGCAAAACCAATCAGTTGATCGTAAGTCAGCATATCGGAGATCTCAAAAACTGGGATACGTTTGCATTCTATCAAGAGTCGCTGACTCGATTTACCGAACTCTTTCACATCACACCGCGTGTATTGGCATGCGACATGCACCCCGAGTATTTATCGTCTAAGTTTGCATTGGAATATGCACTAGCAAAGGACTTGCCTCTCATACACGTACAACACCATCATGCCCATGCGGCAGCATGTATGCTCGAACACAAGCTCGACGAAGAAGTGTTGGCGATTATCCTTGATAGCGTAGGCTACGGCACCGACGATACAAGTTGGGGAGGGGAAATATTGCGTTGCGATTATAGTAAATTTACACGCTTGGCTCACTTTACTTCGATCTCACTTCCGGGTGGCGACATTGCTTCGCACGAACCATGGCGTATGGCTGTTGCGTATGTGCACGAACTGTTGCCGCAAGCCAAACTACCCGATGCGTTTGTAAAGCGAATAGGTGAAAAGCGTATCGAGATGCTTCGCAAGATGATCGATCAGCGCATCAATTCGCCCCGATCGTCGGGAGCAGGGCGTTTGTTTGATGCGGTTTCGTCGCTTATTTCTCTGTGTGATACCAATACTTTTCAGGCTGGGGCGGCCATCAAACTCGAACATATTGCCGATCAATCAGTACAGGATCTGTACGAAATCGATGCAACGTATCCATTAGACGCAACGTTGTTATTACAAGGAATAC
>X396_Morelets_crocodile__coassemble_125_pt1 | contig 12265 bp, 7 predicted proteins | sample X396_Morelets_crocodile__metabat2_low_PE_001 | metagenome-assembled genome bin X396_Morelets_crocodile | reverse complement strand
CCAAAAGCATTTATATACCTTCCCAAAAAGTCACTTAGTGTAAATATTGATCTATAGAAGCAACCAAATAAAGTTTTCCATCTATCTACTTTATCCTTCCTTGGGATCAAAACTTAGAAAAAATAGTTGTTTCGAAAAGACACAAAACAACTACGCTACACTCGTAATAATCTACAAACATGACAAATAAAGTATCTTTAACGAATATATCGTAGATAGAAATAAAATCTTTTACTACTTTCCGCCAAACTAAAAACAACAGACCATGAAGAAGATCACACTCCTTGCCGTACTTGCGGTGTTTTGCAGCACAATGTTTGCACAAAACGAAGCTTTGAATAAGCTGATTCAGCAAAAACAATTTGAAGACGTTATCGAACAAATCCAATTAAACTCAAGTGAAGACTCTACCAATGTAGCGCTTGTTTCCATCCTAGCTCAAGCACACGAGGGACTTTTAAACACGAAGAAAGCACACGAATTGTATACCTATTGCTACGAAAAAGACACGACAAACCGAGATATGCTCATGCAATCGGCGCGCACTGCTGCCCTCATAGGCAGAGTAGGCAAAGCAACGAAGGCGTTCGAGCAATTATATGAAAAGGACACAACAGATTTCTATACCAACTATCAGTTGGCAAGACTGTATCAACAGCAAGAACAGTATACGAAAGCGCAAGACCGACTCGATTATCTACTCACCAAAGACTCTACAAACACCACCATTCTAGTGCAAAAGGGTGATATCTATATGAAGCAAAACAACGCCGGTGATGCCATATCGGCCTACTACTCTGCTTTGCTATACAATCCCGAGAACGCAGCACTAGCCAACACGGTTGTAAATATACTATACAAATTAGGTGAAGCTGTTTCATACGACTGGGCTATCGACATTTGTATCGAATCGTTGGGCTATAATCCTACCGACAAAGCACTGCGCCGCACATTGGGCATCGGCTACTACTCGACATTCAAGTATGAAAAGGCCGATTCGGTGTTTACAACTTTACGTGCCGAAAACGACAAAAACTTCATTACATTAAAATATGCCGCCGCTTCCAAACTAAAACAAAAACAGTATTACGACTCCGTCGATCCATTTGCCGAAGCATTTCAAATTGATTCTGCGGATGTTGAATTGACTGTTTTGTATGCTACAGCTTTGGGATATACTTACGATCCAAAGCGTGCATTAAATCTATTCGCATACGCACAAACACTATTGCTTCCCAATCCAGCCTTGGAGTTTTTGCTCAATAGCGGACTTGCACACACCGAACGCAAACTTGGCAATCGCGACAAAGCAGCCGACATTTACATGGCTTTATACAATCAATATCCCGATCAGTTGAATCTGCTTTATCAAGTAATCTCTACCTATCCCGAATTATTCAAGGATATTGATCGTTTCCATCAATCGTTTGACCAAGCACGTAAAGAGAAACTATTGTATGCGCTTTATACCTACGCAACAGCTCTTCGAGACAAAGGCGCCTCAACAACTCAGCAAAATCAAATGAATGAAATTATAGCCAAACACATCGAAGCCTTGTTTCTCGATAACAAGCAAAGCATCTCGATGCGTGATTTTGAGGGAAAACGCATCGAAATCCCCATTGCAAAGTTTCGACAGCCTACAACAAACAATACAGATAGTATCTCACAAAACGGATAAAACACAACGAGGTTTACCTCCTATACACGCAATCGTATATTCTTAAACACATACTAAATAAATATTTAAAACTAAAAATATTATTATCTTTGACATTGCATTTTTACAATAAGAACACGAATTACTAACGTTTCACATACACGAAAACTAACACAACGCATGAAAAACTTTCTAGTGTCAGGGTTGCTTTGGTGCTCGGCTTTCTCTAGTATTGCCGGAGTTGCTCAAACAAAGACCAAAGAAGCAAAACCCTATTGGCAAGACATCGACGTGGTTGCGGTAAACAAAGAGTATCCGCGCTCCTCGTTTATGACTTACGATAACAAGGCCGATGCTTTAACTCAAAAGTTTGAAAACAGTAAGTATTATAAGTTGCTAAACGGAACTTGGAAGTTCTATTATGTAGACGGCTACAAGATGCTTCCTGCAAATATTACAGATCCTACTACTTCGACAGACAACTGGAACGACATTAAAGTTCCGGGCAACTGGGAAGTACAAGGTTTCGGTACCGCAATCTATACCAATCACGGTTATGAATTCAAACCGAAAAACCCAAATCCACCTGAATTGCCAGAATCGAATCCGGTTGGTGTATACCGCCGCGACTTCGAAATCCCTGCAGACTGGGTGGATCGCGAAATATATCTTCATGTAGCAGGTGCTAAGTCGGGACTTTACGTTTACATCAACGGACAAGAAGTTGGTTATAGCGAAGACTCTAAAAACCCGGCCGAATTTGTAATCAACGACTACGTAAAACCTGGAAAGAACGTTCTTACGTTTAAAATCTTCCGTTGGTCTACCGGCTCATATATGGAGTGCCAAGACTTTTGGCGCATTAGCGGTATCGAGCGCGACGTATTCGTGTACTCACAACCTCGTGCTGCTTTGAAAGATTTCCGCGTAGTATCTTCTCTTGACGACACCTACAAGAATGGTGTATTCAAGTTGGGTATGGATATCAAGAACACGTCGAATGCCGCGAAGAATGTAACGGTTTCGTACGAACTTCTCGATCACAAAGGCAACGTAGTAAGTACGGAAGAAAAAACCGTAAATGTAACGTCGAAACATCCTACTATCGTAGACTTTGAAAAGACGCTTCCAAACGTAAACACATGGACTTCGGAAAGTCCGTATCTATATAAGATGCTGATGACGGTGAAGGAAAACAACCAAGTGGTAGAAGTAGTACCATTCAACGTTGGTTTCCGTCGTATCGAAATCAAGGAAATAGACCAGCTTGCCGAAAACGGTAAACCTTATACTTGTTTCCTTGTAAACGGTCAGCCAATCAAACTAAAAGGGGTAAACATCCACGAGCATAATCCGCTTACCGGACACTACGTAACGGAAGACATCATGCGCAAAGACTTTGAGTTGATGAAGCAAAACAACCTCAACTCGGTTCGTTTGTGTCACTATCCGCAAGACCGTAAGTTTTACGAACTTTGCGACGAATACGGTTTGTACGTTTACGACGAAGCAAACATCGAATCGCACGGTATGTATTACGACTTGGCTACATCGCTGGGTAACAACTACCGCTGGTTGATTCCACACATGGATCGTACCATCAACATGTTTGAACGTAACAAAAACTATCCGTCACTAACGATCTGGTCTTTGGGTAACGAAGCCGGCAATGGTTACAACTTCTTCCAAACGTATCTTTGGTTGAAACGTGCCGACAAGAATTTGATGGATCGCCCTGTATGTTACGAACGTGCGCAATGGGATCCGAATACCGACATGTATGTACCGCAATATCCGGGTGCAGAATGGTTGGAAAGTATTGGTAAAAAAGGTAGCGACCGCCCTATTGTTCCGTCAGAATATTCGCATGCAATGGGTAACTCATCGGGTAACCTTTGGGATCAATGGCAAGCGATCAACAAATATCCAAACCTACAAGGCGGATACATCTGGGACTGGGTAGACCAAGGTATTTGGGTACCTGCAACAAAAACAGAAGGCGGCTTCTACGCATACGGAGGTGACTTCGGCGTGAATACTCCGAGCGACGGAAACTTTGTGTGTAACGGTATCGTTGGTCCCGATCGCACACCACATCCGGCCATGGCAGAGGTGAAATATTGCCATCAGAATGTAGGTTTTGAAGCAGTAGACTTGTCGAAAGGTGAAATTCGTATCATCAACCGCAACTACTTCACACCGCTTACAGGTTATGACTTTACTTATACAATTACTGAAAACGGTAAGGTAATCAGAACAGAGAAAGTGAAACTAAACACAGCTCCGCAAGCATCGGAAGTAGTGAAAGTAAACATGGACGGCGTTTCTGCTAAACCGGGCGTTGAGTATTTTGTAAACTTCGACGTATGCACTACAAACGAAGTATTGGGTATCCCTGCAAACCACAACGTGGCATACGATCAATTTAAACTTCCGTTTGAAGCAGATAAACTTGCTTACGCAGAACAAGGTCCAGCTCTTAAGTTTGAAACAAAAGGCAACGACGTTGTAGTCTCTTCTTCGAAAGTGAAGTTCGTATTTGACAAGAAGTCAGGTATCGCTACATCGTATAAAGTAAACGGAACAGAATACTTCGACAAAGGCTTTGGTATTCAACCAAACTTCTGGAGAGCACCAAACGACAACGACTACGGAAACGGCGGTCCTAAGCGTATGCAGATCTGGAAGCAATCGAGCAAAGACTTCAATGTTGTAGACACGAAGATTGCGAATGAAGGCGAAAACGTAGTACTTACTGCGAGCTATCAATTGGCAGCGGGCAACTTCTACATCATGACTTACACCGTATATCCTTCGGGTATTGTAAATGTAGATGCTAAGTTTACATCGTGCGATATGGAAGCAAAAGACGTAAAAGTTTCGATCGCGGCATTGCAAAACGCAACCTTCTCTCCTGGTAGCGAAGAGGCGCGCCAAGCATCTAAAAACGTAGAAGTACCACGTATTGGTGTTCGTTTCCGCATGCCGTTGAAGATGAATCAAGTGACATACTTTGGTCGTGGTCCAGAAGAGAACTACATCGACCGTAAGTACGGAACAATGGTTGGCTTGTACCAAACAACTGCCGATGATATGTATTTCCCATACGTTCGTCCGCAAGAGAATGGTCACCACACCGACACACGCTGGTTTGCCGTAACTGCTAAGAATGGCAAAGGTTTGTTGATTGAAGCAACTGAAACCGTAGGATTCAATGCACTTCGTAACTCCATCGAAGATTTCGATGCGCAAGAATCGAATCGTGAATACCAATGGAACAACTTTACTGCCGAAGAGATTGCCGGTCGCAATTACGAGGCTGCTAAAGACAGTAAACCTAAACAAACTCACATCAACGACGTTACCCCTCGTAACTTTGTAGAAGTATGTGTGGATATGAAGCAACAAGGTGTAGCCGGTTACAACAGCTGGGGTGCGCGTCCGGAACCGGGCTATAACATTCCTGCAAACCAAAACTACGATTGGAACTTCACCATGATTCCTGTTGACAATGCTGCGCAAGCACAAACCAAAACAGGCAAATCATACAAAAAGTAATTCGAGTAATCGAGTGATCTTTTCGAAGTAAACTTGATTTGATATAAATCCCTTTGCAAAAAGCATGTCGTTCGCGCATGGCTTTGGCAAAGGGATTTTCTTTTTTCGAGATAAAAGAGATACCTTTACGGCTCAACTTTAACAAGACGCCAACGCCCCACTATGAATACTTCTATTTATTTACTCATTTTAGTTCCTGTTATTTTATTCCTGACTATTCGTCTTCTGCTCAACATATACAAGCCAAAGATAAGAGGCGTAATGGGTGAAAAGAAAGTAGCCTTTATCCTTCGTTTCTTATCCGGGAAGAATTATAAAACACTGAACAACGTATTATTAAAGACGAGTTTTGGTACTACACAGATAGACCATATCGTGGTATCGAAACGTGGCATCTTTGTGATTGAAACCAAGAATTACATGGGTTTGATTACGGGAAGTGAGCACAGTGAAATGTGGAAGCAAACGGTGTATGACAAGAAGCGTGAGTTTCAGAATCCCATACAACAAAACAAGGGACATATCAGTGCTTTGAAAAAGACACTGCTGGGACTAGGTCCGCTATACTTCTTCTCTATTATTGCTTTCTCTAACGAAGCCAGATTAAATGTAAAGGCCGAAAGTGCATACGTAATTCGATGGAAACGTTTGTTCTGGACAGTTTGGAAACACCGCAAACGACGCCTGTCGGATGAACAAGTAACGCAAATCATGGCATGTCTGCAAGCGGCCAATATCAATACGTACACCAATCGTCGGATTCATGTAAAAACGACCAAAGAAAATGTGGTGCGCAAGAAAGCAGCTCTTGCAGCCGGACTTTGCCCCTACTGTGGCGGCAAGCTCGTGAAGCGCAAAGGTAAGTACGGAAAGTTTTTAGGGTGTTCCAATTTTCCTTCGTGTCGGTTTATGAAACGATATGAACCGAAACGAGGTTTCTTTGCCCGTTTATTTTTCGGAAGTTAAGCGTAGTAGACTATTCTTCTGCGTAATGATTGTACACTTCGCGTGCAATCTGCGCAATGATCTCTTCGTTTACTTCGTTCGGTTCTGTCGAGTCTTTTACAAACACTGCAACCACAACCAGCGGACCATCATTGGGCATTACAATTACACCGGCATCGTTTGTTGCTCCGGCTATGCCTTTTTCATTAAAGCCCGAAGTACCTGTTTTATTTACCAGCAATGCTTCTTCGGGCAGATACTTACGTAAACGGCCGCTCCCTGTTGTGAGATTAGACATTGCGTTCCACAAATAAAAACGGGTATTATTAGCAAGAACTTTGCGCTCGGCAAAGAGCGTAAGCAGATCTGCCATAGCACGCGGAGTGGTATAGTTTTCGTATTGATTGTCCCACGCTTGATGCATGGTTGCTTCATCGTACACAATATTCACCGAGTCGATACCCAACGAATGAATGTAGTTGTTTAATGCAGCGGGACCTCCGGTTTGTCGCAGCAAAATATCGCAAGCATTGTTATCACTACGCTTTACCGAAAGATCGAGAAGTGTTACAATACTGATCTTCTCCCCTGCTTTGTAGGCATCATGCATGGGGCTCCATGTATCCTCAAGCAAGTCGGTCGGTTGCAACACAATCATGTCATTCAAATCAAGATTTCCCTTATCCACCTCGTTTAGCACCTGCAAAGCCAAGTGAAACTTAAAGACACTTTGCATCGGAAAACGCTCATCCAGGTGCAGTCCTAGTGTTTCTCCCGTATCCAGATTGCGAATAGCAACGCCTATCTCGGCTTGTTTTCCGGCAACGATCGAGTCTATTTTTTGCTGTAAATTCTGAGCTGTTGCAAGCGTATTAAAAGCAATGCTCAAGATGAGTGCTACAAAGAGTTTTGTTTTCATTGAAAGTGTCTTGTGTTGAGTGTGTAAAGATAATGGGACTATTGCAATTTATTGCGCGTTTGCAGCCAAACAAAAAACAGTCCGGGTATACCGATCACAACGGCAGTAAGCAGTAACGCGATCTTGAGTGAATAAGCATCGCTAAGCCAACCGATAAACGGTGCAACTGCCGCAAATATGATGCGGATCACAAAGTTACGGATCGACAATACGGTGGTGCGCATCTCCGACATCGTCATCTGGTTGATATATCCTTTCAAGATAGGTGTAGCAAAACCACGCACCACATAAAAGATCAACAAAACAAGCAATGCTGCCCAAGTAAGATTGAATGCCAACGCTACATAACCTCCGGCTATAAAGAAAAGGATAAGCCACGCCATTCGTGTAGGTCCCATAGCTCGCTCTACACGGTCGGAGTATAACGCAGAGAAGCCAACGGTTAGGTTGAGTACCGTCCAAATAACTCCAAAGTAGGATGTGGGCGTTTTCAGATCAATCAATACCGGTTGTACAAACCAAGCCATTGTCAACGTGGCCGCACCTATAATACCCGAAAACATGATGTTGTAAAATAACGGTTTGTTCGTTACAAGCGAATAACGCACGATACGAACAATTTCTTTCATGGGGTTCTTGATATCGAGTTTCGACGTGTACTCCTTTAAAAATAATGCTGCCGGAATACCGCTAAATGCGACGACTGCTTGCAAGTAAAACGGCATTCGTATCGAATAAGCTGCAAGCAAACCTCCGGCAATTCCGGCCAAGGCTTCGGCAAAGTTCCCGATCATCATGATGCGTCCTTCATAGCGTAGGTACAAATCTTGCTTCTTAAAGTGAAGCGTCGTATCATAGAGCAATGCCGAGTCGGCCCCATTCACCAACGTCTGACCAATACCCAGCAAAACTTCCGCGACCAGAAAGGCCTGAAAACTTCCGGTGAGAGCGTAGACCAGATATCCTATAAAAAACAAAATACTTCCCGTAAGTAAACATTTCTTCTTCCCCCATACATCGGCCAGATATCCCGAAGGAATCTCCAATGCCACAGCGGCAATAGAGTATACACTTTTAAGCATAAAAATATCTTGCAAGGTGAGTCCGTTTTTCTCATAAAACAGTACAATTACCGGCATTACAAGCGAAAACCACTTGGATAGTTTGATGGCGTAAAGAGCTAATATATTTTGCTTCATTTAAAATAGGAGGTTGACTTGGATTGATGTTGTAAAGATAAAAAAATGCCACACGATTATCTCGGTTGATAAAGCGTGTGGCAAAATTATATTACTGTTATTTCTTTTTATCCGGTGAGTAAATAAGTCCGTCAATAGCTTGTTGCCCATCGGGAGTTACAAATACCGCCGAAAACATCCACTTGGTTAGTCTCACTTGCGGCGCGGAGAACTTCCCAATAGGTAGTTTGATCAAGACTTTATTCCAGCCTTTTTTCAACTGTACCTCAATCGGATCACGCCCTACCATGTTTTCATTTCCAAGGGGAGTCTCGTTTGATTTCTCACGATGTACCGACGTCCATACCGGTGGCTGTATTTCGGAATCATTTATCCATATCTTACTTTCCTTATAATCCCATTTGCCTTGCTCGGGAGCCAAGTCCATCTCGGAGCGACTGTAGTTTTGCGTTTCAAACCACAATCCTACCTTTTGTTTCTTTGGCGAATACACATAAGTCGAAGCGTAGGCCGTACTGTTTTCTTTGGGTTCTTTGTAAAATCCGGGTACAAACGTCCCCCACACATGACGTAGGTAAACACCCGCACCGTTTGCCGATGCTACCGGGATTTCGTTGCCCTCGTATATATAGGTATTCTTTATGACTTTCTCGGGCTCGAAAGCTTCACTTAGATTTCCTGCATTGGGAAAAGGACCGGCAATGTTCCAATTTACATTGGTCTGCTTTACATAAGCAAACGGATATCCTTCGAAGTTGTTTGCTTTATGCCACAACATACGCGATTCAAAGTCTTGGAAAGCTTGGTAAGGTTCTGTTTCGGGTTGCATCGTAGTACCGAAGCCATCAAAATATTGCCAACCGCCTCCTTGCCAAGCACGCTCGGCAACCGCAAGCATATTCGGATATAAATAGTTTTCGAGTATAATATTACGCTCATTGGTAATGTAACGATCGTGCCACAAAGCCAATATAGTGCCCGCGTGTTGATCTGAACCTTCAGTGACATTTCCAATTCTACTGGTGTATAAAGCATAGATATCGGCAAAGGTATCGAAGTGATTCAAGTAGTGAAACTTGCTATCGATGGCCGGAATACCTGGCGTTGCTTTTCCACGATAGCTCCATAACTGTGTCATATCTATTTCACCCTCTTTGTAATTCCAACCCGGATTCCACGATATAACCTTCTTTCCTTGCGCACGCACAAAGTCAACCATCTCAGGAACGAAACGCGGATTTGTAAACTCTACCTCATCGGTTCCGATATGTAGATAAGGGACATCTAATACTTCGCAAGCTTCGGCTATCAAATCTTTTAGGATAGCCATCCCCTCTTCGCTTTGCATATCACATTTGAATGCCCTTTTGAATGCGGCACTATGTCCCGGCATATCAAGCTCGGGTATTAAGGTTACATGGTGTGCTTTGCAAAAGTCTACTAGTTCTCTTGCCTCTGCTTGGGTGTAGAACTTACCGGACATTCGCGTCATATTTTCGGCCGAAGTAAGTTGCGGATACTTCTTGCTTTCGAGTCGCCAAGCTTGATTTTCGGTAAGATGCCAATGAAATACATTGATCTTGTATTTGGATAAAGCTGAGATCTCACGTTTAAGTTCGTCCATCGAGATATAACTACGCCCTACATCTTGCATAAATCCGCGTACGCGAAAAGAAGGCCAGTCTGTGATACTTATATATGGTAATTTTCCCGGCTTGTTTTCTTGTACTAGCTGTGCTAATGTTTGTAATCCCCAGTATACACCTTGTGAAGTTGTAGCAAATAGTTCGATATCTGAAGGAGTGATGGATAAAGTGTATGCCTCATTCATGTTATTTTTCACACCTGGTATCGCATCGATCAGTTTTACGGCCAACTGATGTTTACTGTCCTTTGCTATTTGTATTTTCAATTGCGAAAGTTGATCTTGTACAAGCTTATTGACTTCTGAATCGCAACTCAACGCAAATTGATTGTAGGCTAACATTCCTTTTTCAACTTGCATCATCTGAGGTTTTGGCAAGAGCTGTTTTTGAGCATTCAACTCGATCCCAAATCCCAATAATGATATACTCGCACACAAGATTAGTTTTCTACGGTTTAAGTTTTTCATGAATTAGTCGGTTTATTTTACTTTAGTCTGTTTACGCAATTTGCATTGAATGCATATATATCATTCTAGATATTATACACTCTATAATTTAAGATACTTGCAAATATAATTAAACTTTAATCGTTTTGTAATAACATTGTAAAAAGATCATAATACAATATCCCAACACAAATCTTTAACGCTAGTAACATTGGTCTAATGCAGCACATCCATCAGCCATAAACAAATCAGATTATCAGCATATAATCAGAATTATCCGAAAGAAAAGCACTATTAAATAAAATCTTTATAGGTAAATGTTTTTTACATGGTTTCAAATCGCACAAACAACATACACCGCTAAAAACAAACTACTTAACAATAAACACCCCCCTTAAAAAGGGGATATGGCATATATTTTAGGGTTCTTTATAGAGTTCTGCAATTTTATACAATATTGAGAATCTAAGAATTCAATCTATATTTGCAAAAACGACCAAATTAAAAGAGGTTTATACATATCTAATAATGAATTTAAAATCTAGACCTTATATGAAAAAAAAACGATTATTACTTTACACTTATCGCGCTTATAAAATATTCAAGACTGTTTGTTTCGAGCCCTCGATTCATACAAGCTTTTATACGTATGAAGCAATAGCAAATACAAATACGGAGTTTCGAGTTGTCCAAATACACAAAGGAAATCAATCCGCCTCTATATTGCCGATTAAGATTATTAATTTGCGCCTACAGTTTTTATCGGAGAATCAGAAAACAATTTGGGCCTTGCATACAGCCGGTGTTAGCAATGAACAGATCGAACAACACTATTCTGCGCCACAAAACTGGGCTAAAAATGAAATCAACAACCTATATAGCATCTTATTACATAGCAAGAACTAGCTTGTGACAGATAAGTGCATTTAAGTAGACAAATAGATTGTGAGTTCTGTATAAACATATATATTTGTTTGTGTTTATCCTTAAATCATAAGTTATGAGAAATATACAAATGCGTTTCTACTTAATTACCGGCTTATTTATCCATTCGCTTCTTTGCAATGCAGATATTGTTCCTGCCTCTATTTTACCTACTACGGCCTTAAGTGCTAAATACAAGTCTATTGATTCCATCTACACCCGAAGCAAAAAAGTCTTTAGCAATCAAGTAAATCCCAACTGGTTATCAGAAAGTAGTTCTTTTTGGTATGAGAACAACAACCAATCGGGCAAACAATATGTGTACATCGATTGCACGAATGGGAATAAACAAACATTTGATTCTTATGAGTCTTTGCAGCAATTTATCAAGCCCCAACCTACCAGTGATACGAATGGTTTAGAATCAAGAGGCCACACTCCGGAAAACAAACTGATATCTCCGAACCAGAAATATACAGTCACTATCTACAATAACAACATTTGGATTACGGATCAAAAGTCGGGAGTAAAAACACAACTCAGCTACAATGGAGCCCCAAACAATGGCTTTTCGTCCGAAATACATTGGTCGCCATCGTCAGAGTTCTTTGTTGCAATGCAAGTGCTCGAAGCTCCCCAACGTACAATTCCCCTTATCGAGTCTACACCATCAGACCAACTTCAACCTCGCCTCAAATGGATTAACTATAATAAGCCGGGAGATGTACTGCCCATCATAACACCCAGATTATTTTCGGCTAAAACACTTCAAGAAATCCCTCTCAATTTAAGTGATTACAAACACCAATACTGGCTCAATTTTACAGGGTGGAACAAAGAGAGTTCTGCCTTTACGTTCGAATTTAATGAGCGTGGTCATCAACGATACGAAGTAGCACTTGTAGACACAACCGGCAATGTAAAACCCGTTGTAAAAGAAACATCAAAAACGTCTATCCATTACTATA
>X396_Morelets_crocodile__coassemble_124_pt1 | contig 12356 bp, 9 predicted proteins | sample X396_Morelets_crocodile__metabat2_low_PE_001 | metagenome-assembled genome bin X396_Morelets_crocodile | reverse complement strand
CAACATAAGCACAAAGCCATGACCGTGAACCGTGCATTAAAATGGACAGCAATTTGGATCTCTATTGCTGCCTTGTTTGGATGATCTCTATTCCTCTTTTATCCTCAAAACACGGCATCGTCATTGCCTACCAATCACATCATGGGGATTAAGTTCTTTGCCGGTTACCTAACAGAATACATGCTTTCGATCGATAATCTTTTTGTTTTTATCATGATTTTCTCAGTAATGCATGTTCCTGATATGATACAACCTAAACTTTTGAAGCTCGGAGTTTTACTTTCAATTGTACTGAGAATCGTTTGCATTGTTGCCGGTATGAGCTTGGTGAATGAGTTTCAATGGTTGATTTATATATTTGGGGGGTTATTAATCTGGATGGCAATCAAGATGCTTCGCGAGAAAGAAGACGACGATGTTGATGTACATAATAATCTCTTTGTGAAGATTGCTCGTAAGTTTTTTAAAGTAGATGAGAATATCAATGCCGATACATTCTTTACCCGAATTAACGGGCAGTTAATGATTACGTCATTTATGCTTGTTTTCTTGATTATCGGATCTAGCAATGTGCTTTTTGCAATGGACTCTATCCCTGCAATAATCGGTGTGATCCAAGAAGGCGCGAAGAATGTTTTAACGCTCGACGAACAAAATTATCTAGCCATTACATCGAATGTTTTTGCTTGCATGGGCTTAGTTTCATTGTTCTTTGCTTTGAAGGGAATTATGAATATGTTACGCTATCTAAAAAGTGGTGTCTGCATTATTCTTTTCTTTATCGGTGCAAAGATGTTATTCTCAACCTTTGCTCCAATAGAACACTTCTTTTCGGCGCATGCATGGGTTTCATTGGCCGTAATTCTTACTACATTGGCTGTTTCTATTTTACTATCTGTAGGTAAAGATTATGCTTTGAGCCATTCACGAATTTCTAATTCGGATAAAGAAAGTAAATGAGATGAATTTACACCTATACATAAAAATAGATCTATCAATAGGTAGATCTATTTTTATGTATAATTCAGTTCTTACTTCGGCTCTGGTAATTCTTCGCCCAAATGGGTGCGACAAAGATTAACTATAAACTTCTCCAACATCTTTAATTTTGCCGGCGCTCCTTGATAATCACAAACTGTTTTCTTGAATCGCCCTATCCCAAAAGATAATACGTACAAATCGCGATTGTCGGGTATATTACAACGCACAAAGATGCGCTCCTCTACAATGGATAATGAAAGATTCGTTGCATATTCTGCACGCATGTTCAAAAAACCCGATTCATAAATCCGTTCCAATAATACAAACAATACGTAGCGGGGTATTAAACGATAGGCGACTTGCTGTGTGCCGTTTTGCTCAAAAAACAAAACGCCTGTCCCTGTTATCTTTATCTTAAAGTCTGAATGCTCATCAGATTCGTTCGAGAAATAATGAAGTTCGACCACGACATCTTCTATGTCAAACTCTTCAATCCCCATTAATATAGATCCGTCATCACTTTTAATTAATTGATCTGATAAAGTACAATGTTCTTGATGTGTTTGTGTCTCTTTCATAATATCCGCCTTCTATTTACTACTGAAATATAAGTATTTAATCTGTAAAACAAATTTTCAATAAGTTTTATCTTTATATTTAACACTCGAAACCGTACATAAGGTTTTGATTTCTCCAACAATAAACAATTAACTTAGTAATATGAAAGTAAGAAACCTTATTCTAATTTCAAGTAGCTGCTTTCTTTCTGTCTTCTCATCCATCAATGCACAGACCAAAGCACCGGTCGAATACGTAAATCCTTACATAGGTAATATCAGTCACCTGCTAGTTCCTACATTTCCGACTATCCATCTTCCCAATAGTATGCTGCGAGTATATCCCGAGCGTGGCGACTTTACAGGTGATCTGTTACACGGACTTCCCATTATTGTTACGAGTCACCGAGGAAGTTCGGCTTTTAAGCTTTCGCCCTTTCAAGGGAAAATTGCAGATATCACCCCTGTAAATGCGATGAGTTACGACAATGAAGTCATAAAGCCTTATTACTACAAAGTACGACTTGACGAAATGCAAACGGACATACAGTTTGCTCCGTCTCATCAAAGTGCGATGTACCAAATCAACTTTGAGAAACCCGACTCGGCTTTTCTTGTACTTAGCACTTCTAATGGTCGGTTATCCTGTGATAAGAATACAATCAGCGGATACCAAAACCTAGATAATAACACTAAGGTTTATGTGTATTTAGAATTAAGTAAAAAGCCTATCGATTGCAATACCATTGCTACGGATAAGGGTGCTTATACTGTTGTTGCATTAGGAAAGAATACCAACGACGTAACCGTTAAGTATGGCATCTCTTTTATCGATGCCACACAAGCAAAGAAAAACATGGTACGAGAACTTAACAACAAAGATCTTAATACCATTGCAGCTGAAGGTGCCGATGCATGGAATAATGTATTGGACAAAATTGAGGTTACGGGCAATGAAAACGATAAAACCATCTTTTATACGTCGCTTTACAGGTGCTTTGAAAGGCCTGTAAATATCAGTGAAGACGGCCGCTATTTTAGCGCCTTTGACGGCAAAATACACGAAGATAATGGGACTCCTTTCTATACCGACGACTGGATTTGGGATACGTATCGAGCTACACATCCTTTGCGCATCATTATGACACCACAAGTAGAACGTGATGTGATCAATTCATATCTTCGAATGGCCGAACAAATGCCCAACTTCTGGATGCCGACTTTCCCGGAGATCACGGGCGACTCGCGCAGGATGAATTCCAATCATGGTGTGGCCACTATTGCCGATGCCCAAGCGAAAAACTTAGGAGGTTTTAATCTTCAAGAGGCATATGATGCTTGTAAAAATGCAATAACAGAGAAAACCCTGGCTCCTTGGTCGGCAAAACCCGCAGGAGAGCTAGACCAGTTTTACGTTGAGAAAGGATATATTCCGGCACTCAAAGCAGGCGAAAAAGAAACAATTCCCGAAGTTCATGGATGGGAGAAACGACAACCTATTGCCGTTACCCTTGGTACAGCCTATGACGAATGGTGTTTGTCTCAAATCGCAAAAGCACTGGGCAATGAAAAAGAGAGTCGTTATTTTGCAGAACGAGCACATAATTACCGCAATGTCTTTAATGAGAAAACAAAGTTCTTTCATCCGAAAGATAAAGACGGCGTATTTCTCGAACCTTTCGATTACCGATACGACGGCGGCCCGGGTGCGCGCGAGTTTTACGGCGAGAACAATGGCTGGGTTTATCGTTGGGATGTTCCTCACAATGTTGCAGACCTTATCGTTTTGATGGGTGGGCGTGATGCGTTTAACAAAGAGTTGGATCAAACATTCCGCGAGCCGTTGGGCAAATCAAAGTATGATTTCTACTCTCAACTCCCTGATCACACTGGTAATGTAGGCCAATTCTCGATGGCAAATGAGCCGAGTTTACATATTCCCTATTTATATAACTATTCGGGACAGCCATGGAAAACACAGAAACGTATCAGAACGTTACTTAATCAATGGTTTAGAAACGACTTAATGGGCATTCCGGGAGATGAAGACGGAGGAGGAATGTCGGCTTTTGTGGCATTCTCTACCATGGGATTCTACCCTGTAACTCCGGGCTTTGCCGCGTATAATATCGGAAGTCCTGTTTTTGAGCGTACCGTTATTAACCTCGACAACGGCAAAACATTTGAAATCGTTGCCGAGAACTATTCGGAAGAGAATAAGTATATTCAATCGGCCGTATTAAATGGAAAGGAACATGATAAGCCATGGTTTACTCATGATGACTTGATTAACGGCGGAAAGCTAATTCTTCGGATGGGCAAAAACGCAAACTTCAATTGGGGAACCGGGGCACAATCTGCACCCCCTTCAGCACATTAAAACAAAAGCTATAGAGTCTCGAGCTCTATAGCTTTTTGCTTTTATATAATGAAACGTTCTGGTTTATCTATTCTATGATAATCTCATCACAATGCATCCATGTTTTTTGTCCGGCACGTACATGCTTCGGATAGCATACACCAGGTGTGGATAAACTGATTTTCACATAGCGAGCTTGCTTGTTTAGATTCTTAAATTCATGATCTTTTATCGCAATGCCTTGTTCTTGCGTTGTATTCTCTCCTGTTCCTTCCGTTGCTACAACTGTATAGTTTTCATTATCATTCGATACAGAAACAACAATCTTTGCCGGATGATGCACCCCCATTCCATGATTTAGGATCGTACCTAAAACAACTTGATTAATTGGCGTTACCTTTTCTAAGTCAACGACAAAAGAAGCATCCTCACCGTACCAACCACACCATTCAAAGTCTGAATGCTTGTTGCTACCTCGCAAGCCGTTTGTCAGTACATACGCATTTGGATTAGACGAAAGCACCTTCTTGCCTGTAGCTTTATTTTTCGATAAAGGCAACGAAAGGACTTTACCAACAACCTCTCCATCTTTATACGTTACTGCTTTTACGATCTGTTCCTTTTCTACACAAATCGGATCTGTATAAATCGGATCTGTAGCCGTAGGTTCATTTCCATTTGTTGTATAGTGAATTTGCACATCGGGACGAATGCAAGATAAAGTAACCTTTAAGTTGTTTTGATTGGGTTCTACTTTATGATCGATATTATACATCGACGCTGCGGATATAATCCCCAGTTGCTGTATTTGATTGTTTACACCATCTAGGCGTGTAACAAATCCATTCCAATCTTTTGTATTTGCATCACTCCATGCAACTTCTGCCGCACCGATCAAACGAGGAAAAAGCAAATATTCCACATCTTCTGCCGAGTTACAAAACTCTGTCCACAAAGAAGCCTGCACACCTATTAAGTTCTTTGCTACATCCTTATCCCAATTGGCTTGTATCGGTTCGTACATATACACATCCTTGAGCGTATTATTCCCAAAGTACGTGCGCGGCTCAAACCATTGAGGCCCTTGGTAACGGATTAAATACATCACACGTGCAGGCGTCATGATAAACTTATGTCCTAGTTTGCCGGCTTTATATCCGGCATTCCCCATACCTTGCCAGCCCATAATGGTTGCACCTTCGGGTATCGTACTATTTGTAAGCTCATCCCATCCTAAAACTTGTTTGCCTTTACTTTGCACATATTTGCTCATGCGCTTCATGAAATAGCTTTGCAACTCCTCTTCATGTTCTATGTTTTCAGCCTTCATGCGCGCTTGGCACTTGGGACATTTCTTCCACAATACTTTCGAGGCCTCATCCCCACCTAAATGGATATATGAAGAAGGAAACAAAGCCGCAACCTCATCAATTACCCCTTCAAGCATTGTAAATACATCCTCATTACCTGCACAATATACCAAACCATCTGTGTTTCCTGCAAAACCTGGCAATACACCGATATACTCATCTACAACAGGACAAGCAAGATTCGGATATGCAGCCAATGAAGAAGTCGTATGGGCGGGCATTTCTATTTCAGGAATAATCTCAATTGCACGCTCCGAAGCATAACGTATCAACTCTGCCATGTCTTCTTGCGTATAAAAGCCTCCTACAGGTGTAGCCTCACCTTTTTGGGGAGCTGTGCGCTCGGGAAAGAAACCGTCACGCTCTACTCTCCATGCTCCGACCTCGGTCAATTTAGGATATTTCTTGATTTCCAATCTCCAGCCGTTATCATCTACCAAGTGCAAATGCAGTTTGTTTAGTTTCAAAAGTGCGGCTGCATCGATAATTTTCTTTACATTTTCTTTCGGAATAAAACAGCGAGAAACATCGAGCATTACCCCTCGATATTCGAATCGGGGAGCATCCTCAATCTCTAATGCAGGTAATTTATACGCTTTTGATTCGCTTTTGAAGTTTGCAGGAGAACCTTGAAGCTGTTTAATTGATTGCACGGCATACAAAAAACCGGCTTTATCCGAGGCTTCAATTATAACGTTGTCTTTAGTGATTTGCAGAGAATAAGCTTCGTGTGGCAAAGATAGATTCTCCTTAAACTCAATTGTATTCTTTGCGTTCTTTCTAGGAAAACCGGACTTCTTCTTTAATGGAAAACTTGAGAGTAACAATTCTGCCGCGTCATGCTGACTCTTATTTTGCACATACAATACAGTCTTATTATTTATTGTAAAACTGTCTATCCCTTGTGTATACTTTTGGGGTAATGGTACAATATTAATTTGTTTTTCATTCACTTGTGCCGTAGCATAAAAACAAGACGAGCTCATCAAAAGCAATGAGACTATAGTCGTCGAAATTCGTTTCATGGTCAATATTATTAGGTTTGCAGTACAAAGATAAAGGAAAAACTTATTCCCATTCAAGGAAACAAGCAATGGAATATTACAAGAAGAAAAAAGCGACTTTCGGGACAGACTAATTCTTTTTTCTAGAAACACTAAAATAATTAGTACTCTTTTAGGTAAGAACAAAAACTCATACACGATTACAAAACAAAATATAAAGCATTAAATCAACGCATTACCAACCCAAATAGCAGCTTCACAAATCCATTAAAAACTAAAGAATATATTTTTGGGTGAACTTTAGTATATATCAATTGAAGAAGGTGAATAATCGTATCAAATTCATTATATATTTGCTGTGTCTAAAGGCAAACATAAAAGTTGGACCGACGACAAAAAACCAATTACGAGAGAAGAGAACGAGATTACAAACCAATTAATTATTAAGGTTATGAACTCACAACTTTTTCAACAAAAACTAATGAGCTTGCAAAGTAACATGTTCAACTTTGCAATGTTGCTTACTTCAAATCGCGACGATGCGCAAGATCTATTACAAGACACTACGCTCAAGGCTCTTGACAACCAAGAGAAATTTGTTGATAATGTAAACTTCAAAGGTTGGGTATTAACGATTATGCGTCATACTTTCATCAACAATTATCACAAAGTATTGCGCACACAATCAGTCGTTGACCAGGAAATTGATCTTTACAACCTTAATCTCACCATTGAGTCAGGTATTGATTCGCCCGACGGAGCCTATGCTATGGCCGAAATAAATAAAGCGATCGAAGCACTTACCGACGAACTTAAAGTCCCGTTCTCTATGTTTCTTACCGGCTTTAAATACAATGAAATTGCAGATGAATTACACCTGCCTCTAGGCACCATTAAAAGCCGAATCTTCTTTGCAAGAAAAACATTGCAAGAAAAGCTAAGAGATTTCAGATAATCCACTAATAGATAAGAAAGAGGTTACCGACAAATTGTCGAGTAACCTCTTCTTTATTATACCTTTCAAGTGTATTATACTTTACGACATTTCAAGATAACTTTCTGTTCGCTCTGCATTGTTGTTGCAAATAAGTATACATCCCCACCTTCTTTTATTTTTGTTTTCTTTCTCAGCTCATTCACATCCAAAGGAAAGTTTCGCACCGCAATATTTGCCTTCGGTATCTGAACACTGAGTTTCTTTGCTGTTTTACCCGAAAAGTCAATCACCTCCTCTACTTCGAAAGCTCGTCCCGGAAAGTTAGTCAGTAAAATATCCGATGTATACAAGTGGCTACTCACCTGCAACTTCTCTACTCCAAGCTGATAAGCAATCGACTTAAAACCGCCGGCCTTCATAACAGACGCATTGGGTTCGTAAAGATAACGAAGCATCTTATCGGCATAGATAACAGAAGCTTGTTGCTCCGCATCGGGAGTAAACACAAAACACTGTTCGTCTCCATCTGTTGTAAAGTTTACACACGTAATCTCTACAGGCTTATCAAAGCAAACTCCTTTTTCCAACACAAGAAGCAACTCCTTACACTCATTCTTTACAGATACCACATGCACAGCAGTTGCCTCGGGAAGTTTCGAAAGCGAATGTGTGATATCTACCATTGGAGAAAGCTTGATGATTACTTTATCGGCTTGTTTGAGCAGTTCATCTTTCAACTCCAGCACATTTGGTTCGCAGTCTTCAATAGCAAATAAGCGTTTGTTTCCTTCACCTCTTCGGGCCGGATCAATATAAAACACATCAATAGCACCAATGGAAGGAAACAAAGATGAAGAATCTCCGTTATAGACATCGATATTTAAAGCACCTAATTCTTTGAAGTTTTCTTTCGCACATGCACAATAGTTTTCGAAGCGCTCGATATAAACCACCTTATCCAGTACTTTTGAAAAGTAAAAACTATCTACACCCATGCCCCCTGTAAGGTCACACAGCACATGCTCTGTTGCATCAATCAATCGCTGTTTATACAACGCTGTCTTTTCGGAAGAGCATTGCTCGGCCGATACCCTTGAAGGAAAAATAACACGACCATTTTCATACCAATCGGGAAGTTTATCTTTCATCAACTTGCGGCATACAATCTGATCCACAGCTTGTGGCATATCTATATTCGGATATTTTGCAGCCTTCAACAACAACTCATGCGTATTGTCGTTGAGATGTTCTTTGATGAAAGCCAACATGTTTTCTCTCTCTGCACCCATAATCTATAATCACCCGAAACTTTGGTTCGGTCGGGCAAAAGTACGAAGAAAAAGAAAATTCCACGACATGTGTTTTAAAACAAAAACATCTCCATAAACAACGATATAGGATTATTAGAATATTAATCTTATTTTTGTAGTGGTTTTAATTCGACAGAATCATATTCTGGCGATGCGGAAACGTTTAATTTTTTAATAACGCGATTAAACTGAAATTGTAAATGGGAAAAGTTCTTATTATCGGTGCCGGAGGCGTTGGAACGGTAGTTGTTCACAAGGTAGCACAGAATCCTGATGTTTTTACCGAAATTATGTTGGCAAGCCGTACAAAGTCAAAATGCGACGCAATCGCTAAAGCTATCGGTGGCGACAGAATTAAAACTGCGCAGGTTGACGCCGATAACGTAAATGAATTGATCGCTTTGTTCAACTCATTTAAGCCGGAAATTGTAATTAACGTTGCCCTTCCCTACCAAGATCTTACCATCATGGATGCTTGTTTAGCATGTGGTGTTAACTACTTGGATACTGCTAACTACGAACCGATTGATGAAGCGAAGTTCGAATACAGCTGGCAGTGGGCATACCAAGAACGTTTTAAGGAAGCTGGTCTTACAGCGATCTTGGGCTGCGGATTTGACCCGGGTGTTACCGGTGTATTTACCGCTTATGCTGCGAAGCATCACTTTGAGAAAATGGAATACCTTGACATCGTAGACTGCAACGCGGGCGACCATGGCAAAGCATTCGCTACAAACTTCAATCCTGAAATCAACATCCGCGAGGTTACCCAAAAAGGTAAATACTGGGAGAATGGCGAATGGGTTGAAACAGAACCTCACGCAATCCATATGCCTTTGAACTATCCGAACATCGGACCAAAAGAGTCGTATGTGATCTATCATGAAGAGTTGGAATCATTGACTAAGAATTTCCCAACATTGAAACGTGCACGTTTCTGGATGACATTCGGTCAAGAATACCTAACACACTTGCGTGTAATCCAAAACATCGGTATGGCGCGTATCGACCCTATTATGTATAATGGCGTTGAAATCGTTCCTATCCAGTTCTTGAAAGAAGTACTTCCTAATCCGGGCGAACTTGGAGAAAATTACACTGGTGAAACTTCGATCGGTTGCCGTATCAAAGGTATTGGCAAAGACGGAAAAGAACTTACATATTACATCTACAACAACTGTAGCCACCAAGCTGCCTACGACGAAACAGGAGCTCAGGGCGTAAGCTATACAACTGGTGTTCCGGCAATGATCGGCGCTATGATGTTTATGAAAGGTCTTTGGAGAAAACCGGGCGTATACAACGTCGAAGAATTTAATCCGGATCCGTTCATGGAACAACTAAACAAGCAAGGTCTTCCTTGGCATGAGTTGCAAAATATCGATCTAGAACTATAATTTTAAAAACATACGAAAGGCCGGGAGAAGCAAGCCAAAACTGCTAATCCAGGCCTTTTTAATCTATAACGGTTATGAAAGTAGGAGATAAAGCTCCCGAAATACTTGGCATTAACCAAGACGGGAAAGAAGTAAAATTAAGTGATTTCAAAGGTAAAAAACTAATTCTCTATTTCTATCCGAAAGACAGCACCCCGGGATGTACGGCCGAAGCATGCAGCCTTCGTGATAGTTACGAAGCACTTCAGGCAGCCGGATATGAGGTAATCGGAGTAAGCAAAGACAGCGAAAAGTCGCACAAAAACTTTATCGCTAAGCAAAGCTTACCATTCCAACTCATCGCCGACACTGAAACAAAGCTAAACCAAGAGTTTGGCGTATGGGCAGAAAAGAAGATGGCCGGACGCACCTATATGGGTACTCTGCGCACTACTTTTATCATCAATGAAGATGGTATCATAGAACGCATAATCTCACCGAAAGAGATCAATACTAAAGACCATGCAAATCAAATTTTAAAATGATTTTATGTCAGAAGAAGCAAAAGAGATAACAAACACAGGCAAAACAGCACCAAACCCTGAGAAGCTGAAAGCGCTAAGAGCAGCCATGGACAAGATTGAAAAGAACTATGGAAAAGGCTCAATCATGAAAATGGGTGACGATCAGGTCGAAGAGATCAGTGTAATTCCAACAGGTTCGATCGCACTCAATGCTGCACTTGGTGTAGGCGGTTACCCTCGCGGACGTGTCATTGAAATCTATGGTCCGGAGTCATCAGGTAAAACAACTCTTGCCATTCACGCCATTGCCGAAGCACAAAAAGCCGGTGGTATCGCTGCATTCATCGATGCAGAGCATGCCTTCGATCGCTTTTATGCAGAGAAGCTAGGTGTAGACATCGAGAATCTTTGGATCTCACAACCCGACTCGGGAGAGCAAGCTTTGGAAATCGCAGAACAATTGATCCGTTCGTCGGCTATCGACATTATCGTGATCGACTCTGTTGCCGCACTTACACCAAAAGCAGAGCTTGAAGGAGAAATGGGTGATTCAAAAATGGGTCTTCAGGCTCGTTTGATGTCGCAAGCATTGAGAAAGCTTACAGCAGCAATCAACAAAACAAATACAACTTGTATCTTCATCAACCAGTTGCGCGATAAAATCGGTGTAATGTTCGGTAACCCTGAAACAACAACCGGAGGTAACGCCCTTAAATTCTACGCATCTGTTCGTCTAGACATCCGTAAGATCGGACAACTAAAAGACGGCGACGAAGTAAAAGGTACGTCTACTCGCGTGAAGGTAATCAAGAACAAAGTGGCACCTCCGTTCCGCAAAGCAGAATTCGACATCATGTACGGTGAAGGTATTTCTCGCGCGGGCGAAATCGTAGACTTGGGCTCTGATCTTGGAGTAATCAAGAAAAGCGGTTCATGGTACAGCTACAACGACAGCAAACTTGGTCAAGGCCGTGAAGCAGCTAAAGAATGTCTTCGCGACAACCCGGAGCTTGCCGACGAACTAGAAGCATTGATCTTCGAAGAACTTCGCAAGAAACAAGGTTAATACAGCAGCATAATCACTGCTCATTCAAAAGGAGTATAAAACAACGCAAGTTCGTTTATACTCCTTTTTTTGTACCCCCTACTTCATGTATATTTCATTCTAAAGGTCTTCTACCGTAATAAAAGCACAAACCTCTATCTTTCGAACAAATAGGACCTATTTTATTCTCTTTCAGTAAACTTCCCGTTCAAATAAAATCTTACACTTTGCTACAAAAGACATCATTCGAATAACGAATTACCAAACCCCTCATTGAGAACTTCCAAACGAACTTTCAAAACGGCTCTGGAATCATTTCGGAAGAATGAATTTGTAATCCGCCAACTCTTGCACAGTCGAGCATACACATCCGCCCTAGCAATAGGACACACCCACTACATTCTCAGCTAAACAACGACAAAGAATCTCCACTAATCCGTCAAACGTTCTCAATGAAAACGTTTTACACTCTTCGTTATAAACACAAACAGTATTCACGGTAAACAAAAATACTTTTCACGGTAACGAAAAACAGTATTCGCGGTGACTGAAAATGATCTCCACAAAAACCTAATTTGCTTCTCAAAAGGACCTAATTAGGTTTTTCCGAGAAGGTTACTTACTTTTTTCAAGAACCAAACAAGCTTTTTTCGAGAACCATGCATAGTTCTTAGCTGCATCTGCTATCATTCAACGATAATCGGTAAACAATCTCGACGATTAGGCTTTGTGCTAATGACCGAAGTCTCGTTTTCTGAAGGTGAAAAACCGGCAACTTTCTCCAAACTAGAACGCAAAACCACAATAAATTCACCAAATCAGATTCACCAAAAGCATTCATATACCTTCCCAAAAAGTCACTTAGTGTAAATATTGATCTATAGAAGCAACCA
>X396_Morelets_crocodile__coassemble_120_pt1 | contig 12640 bp, 8 predicted proteins | sample X396_Morelets_crocodile__metabat2_low_PE_001 | metagenome-assembled genome bin X396_Morelets_crocodile | reverse complement strand
AAAGATAGTAGGCCGTATCGCTGCTATTATCAATCATAAAACCAACGAAATATGGAAACAGTCGCATGGTCGATTCGGTTTTATCGACTTCATCGACGATCTTGAAGTTTCGGGCGCATTGCTCAAAGCTGCAGAAGAATGGGTAAGATCAAAAGGACTGGATGCGATACACGGACCGATGGGATTCACCGATCTAGACCATGAAGGGATGTTGGTAGAAGGCTTTGATCAATTAGGCACCATGGCAACCATCTACAATCACCCTTACTATCCACAGCACCTTGAGAAGCATGGATACATCAAAGATCAAGACTGGCACGAATTCAAAATATACATTCCGGAAGCAATTCCCGACAAGCATAAGCGCATCTCTGAGATTGTGATGAAGAAATACGGACTGATCATCAAGAAGTTTAAGAAGACTAAAGATGTGTGGCCGTATGCACAAAAGATTTTCGATTTGCTCAATACCGCTTATAGCCAGCTATACGGTTATTCACCACTTTCGCAAAAGCAAATCGAGTACTACATCAAGATGTATATCCCGATGCTTCGTTACGACATCGTAACGTTGATTGTACGTGAAGAAGACGACGAAGTAATCGGTGTAGGGGTAACCATTCCGAATTTGTCTAAAGCATTGCAAAAAGCAAAAGGAAAATTATTCCCATTCGGATTTATCCATTTATTAAAAGCACTTTACGGTAAAAATAAAGTTGTAGATTTGTTATTGATAGGTGTACACCCCGAATATCAAAACAAAGGGGTAAACGCATTGTTGTTTTATGATCTGATCCCTGCATTCAGAAAGAACGGTTACGAATATGCAGAGAGTAATCCCGAACTAGAGTCGAACGACAAAGTACAAGCACAATGGGATTATTTCAGAAAAGAGCAACACAAAGCCAGACGTGCATTCATTAAGAATCTAAAATAAGGAGAAGAGACTCACATGCAAGAAATCAATTCTGAAAATAACAAACAAGTAGCATATTCTGAAGACGATATCAAGACGCTTGATTGGATGGAGCACATCCGCAGGCGTCCGGGTATGTATATCGGTAAGCTCGGAGACGGTACTTACTCCGACGATGGTATTTACGTATTGCTAAAAGAAGTTCTCGACAACTCGATCGACGAATACATGATGGGTTATGGAAAAACCATCGAAGTGCGACTCGAAGAGGGCGAAGTAACAGTACGTGACTTTGGTCGTGGGGTGCCGCTTGGGAAAGTTATTGATGTATCCTCCAAAATGAATACGGGAGCAAAGTACGACTCAAAGGCTTTTAAAAAGTCGGTAGGTCTCAACGGGGTAGGTATCAAAGCCGTAAATGCGCTTTCTACTTACTTCTGCATCCAGAGTTTTCGCGATGGAGAAACCAAGCGTGTAGAGTTTTGCTGTGCTCACATCACCAGCGAATCGGGTATCGAAAAGAGCGAAGAGATGAACGGAACCATGGTACAGTTTCGTCCCGATGCCTCTATCTTCAAAGAATACAAATACAAAGACGAATACATCGAGTCGTTGTTGAAGAATTACGTATTCCTAAACTCCGGACTTACGATCCTTTTCAACGGCAAGAAGTTTTATTCGCGCAACGGACTGGTCGACTTGTTGAACGAAAACATGACCTCCGATCCGCTTTATCCGATCATACACCTGTCGGGCGAAGACATCGAGATTGTAATCACCCACAGTAATCAATACGGCGAAGAGTATTACTCGTTTGTCAACGGTCAGCACACCACACACGGAGGTACACACCTTACCGCGTTTCGTGAAGCAACCTCGCGCGTGATCAAAGAGTATTACAATAAGAACTTCGAATATTCAGACATTCGTAACGGAATCGTCGCGGCCATCAGCGTAAAAGTAGAAGAGCCGGTATTCGAATCACAAACCAAAACAAAGCTCGGATCCAAAGATATTGCACCCGATGGCATGTCGATCGCCAAGTTTGTCGGCGATTTTCTCAAGAAAGAACTCGACAACTACCTGCACAAGCACGGCGAAACCTCAGAGATTCTTTACAAAAAGATCCTTGAGTCGGAGAAAGAACGCAAAGCCATTGCCGGCGTAACCAAGTTGGCCCGTGAGCGCGCCAAAAAAGCAAACTTGCACAACAAGAAGTTGCGAGATTGCCGCTTGCACTTCAACGACAACAAAGGAGAGAAGCTCGACGAGACATGTATCTTTATTACCGAGGGAGACTCGGCCAGTGGTTCCATTACCAAAAGCCGTAACCCAAACTATCAAGCCGTATTCTCGCTTCGCGGTAAGCCGCTCAACTCGTTTGGCCTTACCAAAAAGATTGTATACGAAAACGAAGAGTTCAACTTGTTGCAAGCTGCATTGAATATCGAAGACGGGCTCGAAGGCTTGCGTTACAACAAGGTAATCATCGCAACCGATGCCGATGTCGACGGTATGCACATTCGCCTCTTGTTGATCACCTTCTTTTTGCAGTTCTTCCCCGATTTGATCAAGAAGAACCATGTTTATATCCTTCAAACACCGCTATTCCGCGTACGTAATAAAAAGGAAACGATTTATTGCTACAGCGACGAAGAACGTGTGGCTGCCATCGAAAAGTTGGGACCAAAGCCCGAGATTACCCGATTTAAAGGACTTGGAGAGATCTCGCCCGATGAGTTTCGCAACTTTATCAACGAAGACATCCGTCTCGACCCGGTGCGCATGAAGAAAGAAGACTCGGTAAAGGAGATGTTGGAGTTCTATATGGGCAAAAACACGATGGAACGACAAACGTTTATCATCGACAACCTGGTGGTAGAAGAAGACCTCGCATAAGCAATAACACAACGACGAAAAATATAACGCATGAAACGTGCACTATTTCCCGGAACGTTTGATCCCTTTACCAAAGGGCACGACTCCATCGTAAAGCGTTCGCTCAATCTGGTAGATGAGTTAATAATCGCAATCGGTATAAACGATATGAAGCGCACACTGTTTACACTAGAAGAGCGATTGCAGACGATCAGAGATCTCTATGCCGACGATCCACGCGTAAAGGTGGCGGCATACGATAATCTGACGGTCGATTTTGCCAAAGAGCAAGACGCAGCTTTCATCATTCGCGGAGTAAGATCAGTGTTTGACTTTGAATACGAAAAGAACATTGCCGATATCAATCGAAAAATATCCGACGTAGACACGATGATCTTATTTACCGATGTAGAATATGCGCACATCAGCTCCTCTGTAGTGAGAGAATTGTATCGATTTGGTAAGGATGTTTCGGAGTTTCTTCCGAAGAAAAATCAGTAAATTAAATTATGAAGCACAAGTTAATCTTTTTACTTCTTTCCGTTGTGTCGCTATCGGCATTTGCGCAACCAAGCAATCAAGACGGACGAAAACTATCCATGGCACTATATGCAATCTCTAGTTTGTATGTAGACTCTGTAAACAACACAAAAATCGTTGAAGACGCGATACGCGGAATGCTAGATAAGCTCGATCCGCACTCAACATACACTGATGTGGAAGAAACAAAAGAACTCACCGCGCCGTTGCAAGGTAATTTCGACGGCATTGGCATTCAGTTCAACATGCTTACCGATACGCTTTACGTGATTCAGGTAATTCCCGGCGGACCCTCAGAGAAAGTAGGTCTTATGGCAGGCGACCGCATCATCATGGTAAACGATACCGTGATCTCGGGCGTGGATATGAAAACAAGCGACATTATGAGTAGATTGAAAGGTCCTAAGGGATCACAGGTTTCAGTCAAAGTAATGCGTAATAACAAACCCGAGCTTATCGAATTCAAAATCATACGTGATAAGATTCCTATTCACAGCCTCGACGCTGCCTTTATGGTAGATAAAGAGACCGGTTATCTCAAGCTGAATCGCTTTGCCGCTACTACCGGCGACGAAATCAAAGATGCATTGGCTACCTTGAAGAAGCAAGGAATGAAAAACTTGATTCTCGATTTGCAAGGCAATGGTGGTGGCTACTTAAACGCAGCGATTGAACTAGCCGACGAGTTTTTGGGTAACAACGAACTGATCGTGTATACCGAAGGACGTGAGCAACCACGCGAAGATGCCAATGCTTCGAGCAAAGGACAATTCGAGCAAGGCAAACTCATTGTATTGGTTGATGAAGGTTCGGCCTCTGCCAGTGAAATCCTAAGTGGAGCCATTCAAGATTGGGATCGCGGTGTTATTGTAGGACGTCGTACCTTTGGTAAAGGTTTGGTGCAAAAACCACTTCCTCTGCCCGACGGTTCATTGATTCGCCTTACCGTAGCCCGTTATTACACCCCAACCGGTCGTTCTATTCAAAAGCCGTATGTAAAAGGCGACAGTGAAGACTATATGATGGACTTCAACGAACGCTTCAAACATGGTGAAATGATGAACCAAGACAGTATCAAGTTTGCCGATTCGTTGCGCTACGAAACGCTTAAAAACAAACGTATTGTTTACGGCGGCGGAGGCATTATGCCCGACGTATTTATTCCGCTCGATACCACCTTGTTCACCAACTACCATCGCAACTTGTTGGCACAAGGTTTGATCAACCGCGAAGCGATGAACGTAATGGATCGCAGCCGAAACGAACTCAAAGCCCCTTACAAAACAAGCGAAGCATTTGCCAAAGACTTTGAAGTAAACCAAGCAATGCTCGACGACTTGCTAGCACTAGCGGCAGCCGAAAAGATCGAGTTCAATCAAGAACAGTACGACAAGGCTTTGCCATTGATCAAACTACAGATCAAAGCATTGATCGCACGCGACTTGTACGACATGGGTGCCTATTACGAAATCATCAATGAAGTAAACGATGCTTACCTCAAAGCATTGCAACTGATCAAGGATGATAAAGAATACAACGCCATCCTAAACGGCAAGAAAACGAAGTAACCCAACGAGAAGTAATTGCTATAAGTTGGACAGTTAATGATATTTATGCTACAGGCAGAAAAAGAGCTCGGTATTGCACCGGGCTTTTTTTATTTTATCGATATATTATTCTTGAGTATAACTCATGCCTTTTCTCTTCTAAGAACGGTTTATGATTCGATATTGGTTTTATTAATCTGTTTTTTAATCGTATATACGCGTAGTCTCGAACGCCTTTATAATATTCGTGTTAAGTCGTTTCCCTTTTGGAAAAAGCATGCATGGTTTTTCCAAAAACCTTACTAGGTTTCTCCAAAAAGTATGCTTGCTTTTTGAAAGAACCTTGCTTGCTTTTTTTCTGATTATCGGAGGTTTCCAAGAGTTTTAGGAGGAAAGTCGTTCTTGAGTAGGTGTTTTATAAGCAAAAAAAAGCATGCTTATCTTCTCACGAAGACAAACATGCACTAATCCATATTTTATGTTTTATCTAAAATCCTTAAGTTTCAATTGTAACGTTTTACGAGCAAAGAAAATGCGGCTTTTAATAGTGCCTAATGGCAAATTAAGCTCTTCTGCAATTTCGTTGTACTTATAACCGGTTACGAACATTGAAAACGGAACTTTAAGTTCGTCATTCAAGTCGGCGATTGCTTTGTTGATCTCGTTCATGGCGTATGCACCATCTGGAGATTCGAAGCCGCTATCGGTTGTAACTGTTACATTGTAAAGATCAATTTCCTGATCTACTACTGTCTGTGTGCGCAGAACTTTATGGTAATTGTTAATGAACGTATGACGCATAATCGTCAATACCCAACCTTTAAAGTTGACATTATCAACAAACTTCTCTTGGTTGTCAAGAGCTTTTAAAGTAGTATCTTGTAAAAGGTCTTGTGCTTCTTCTCTGTTAGCAGTAAGCATCATAGCAAAGTTCATCATGTTGCTTTGAAGACCCATTAGTTTTTGTTGAAATTGTTGCGCGTCCATAACCGTCAGTAATAAATTGGTTTGTAAAATTGTTCTTTCATTTTTGTTTTGTCTGAGTTATACAATCTGTTTTCCTTTCGACACTGCAAATGTAAATACAAATTTTACTTCTCAAAATCCTCTGATTTTGCTATGAAGACAAAGTACTCGTCAAAATATGACCTTTTCAATCTTTTTTTTCATGTAAATAATGTGTTTTTTGTTGTATTTACATGTTATTCAGCATAGTTTAAGGGTTATCTACAAATATAGATGTTATTACCTAAAAAAAGCATTGTTTTGTCTATTTTTTTTATTCGATGAATTTGGTTGGTATAATAACCGGACTTAATTATATTTTTGTTTCTTTCTGTTCAATTGTAACTGCTTAAATCTAAGAGTGATACCTAATAATAAATAAGTGTTGAATTCCCCGATGTATATTCCGTTTTATTGGTAATGAAGCTTAAGTGCTTTATTTCAGATAATCGTAAAGTATTAGAGGCAGCTAGTTTCAAACTAGCTGCCATTAGTCTGGATATAAGGTATTTCAAGTATTGTGGTTTTAGTTGTTTAAGAGAATCTGTTGTTGTACAATCTTACCAGATTGATCGAAGCCTTCTACAAGTAGCGATTCTATTGCATCAGAGGTTGTTATGGTAGTTCCGTCTAATAGTTCTTGTCCGGTAACTACAATACATTCATTGTCGGGTTTATGCCAGCTTGCACGGTTGGTGCGTTCGCTAAATCCTTTCGGATGAAACTTAATTCCCTTAGCCGAAACTTCTTTATTTTTCCAACTTTTTCTCGTATCAATTTTTACAAGACCATTGAATGCTTCAGTGCCATAAATAACGGCTTGAACAGCAGGGATGTATTCAACTTTCTCGATGTCATTAACATCAATGATATTTACGATGTCATTGAATACAACAAAATGATTATCCAACAGAACACCCACTGTTGGTCTATAATCTTTGCTAATAATGGAAGGAGTTCGAATGTTGCGGATTTCTTTATACTCAAATCCTCCCTTTTCAATGTAACTAATTACTTGTACATTGCTTAGTGCGTCGACTATTTGTTCGAGAGTCGTGTATGCATACATCTGAATTTGCTCTACGTTAAAAGATCTTCCATCATAATAAACAGAGGCTTCCACTGGTTTTACTTTTCTGCGTGCCGAAACTTTAACTTCAGGTATTACATCTCCAAAGGCAATGTCTTTTATATTTTCACGAGCGTGAAAAACTTCCAACTTTTGCTTTAGTTTGCCATGGGTTGGTAAGAAATCCGGTTTATACATTGAATCTATTTCAATAACGTAAAAGTTTGATTTCCCTTTTTTATTGTAAGCTTGCAAATAAAAAGATGTACTATCGGCGAAAGCCCCAAGATCTATATCAAATACACCTCCATCGGCAAGGGTAGTTTCAGAAAGAGCTTTGTTATCTGCATTAATTGCAATGATTTTACCTTCGTTGACAGAGCCTAATACTTCTTTTTTTACTTTTCCCCGTAATTTATTCGAGTATCCGCGAGGATATACTTCATTGTAATTTGTTGTAAGTTCCTCAGATAACTGTATCATTTGAAGATCTAAAACAAACTGTCTTTTCGCGGCCGATTGCTGTTCGTTGAAACAGTCTTCGATTTGTGTAGTTCGTTTTGCAGTTGCGGGTAATAAATCTGATAGAAGAGGGTTGAAACAATTTATATATATTCGATATGATTGCTCCGGATCAATTTGATTTGATGCAGATTTCACCTCTATGAGATTGTTCTATAATTGTTTTTTGTCAATTAAGTCTTGTGAAACCTTTTTGATATCATCGATGAACAGTGCACGTTGCGACACACGTACCGAGTCGTCTTGTGTAAGGATAAAAGAGAGAATTGTGTTTGGTAGTTTTGAAACATCAAAATAGCCATTGTTGTTTGTGTCGTCAATATCTACAGAGTGAATAAGCTCTTTTCCTGCATAAACATTGAGCTTTATTTTTGATGCTTTTGGGATTGCGACATCCGACAATACAGAATAAATTACTTTGTTTTGCTTATGAATAAGTTGCAACGTTCTTGCATATGATGTTACTTGAAGAGGGATCTCTTTATCTTGTATTTGTATCGTATAGTTTTCATCTTTATCCGGAGCAAGCATGATCATTGTGTTTCCATACTCGGAAATGATCGCTTCTGTTTGCAATACTTTTGCTTTGTTGTATACGAAAACAGAGTCCCCAATATAGTTAGGGGCAGAAATAACTACACGTTGCTCATGATTCGGAACCAATACTCCTCCTTCGGGATAAGCTTGGATTTCTTTGCTTGGGAAAGGGGCAAATTCATCTTTAGTTACATTGATGTATAAAGGGGTGCACGGAATGAAGTTGTCCGATATATTGAGCATTTCGTCAGTGTAGGCTCGCAGAAAGTGTACACCTTTCGAATATGGAGCTTCGACAAAAGCAGTAGACCCCTTTTCTGTTGGTAAACTTCTAATTGAAGAAATTTCTAAGCCATCCTTATCGAGTAGTTGAAAAGTAACTCCTCCTTCAATGGTTGTTGGTTGTTGTGTGGTTGGATCAATTACCCAATAGTGAAGAAGAATAGAGTCTCCGGGTAGATACTCTGTTTTGTTGGTTCTAAAGCTAAGTTGTTTTACTTCGGATAATCGAATAACTTCGGCTGTGGCCATTTGAAGACCTGCTGCCATTAGTATGGATAATAAGTACTTCATAATAGTGATTTTATAGAATTAATAATTGTAATAATCGAACATGTGATTAAAGTAAATCATTCAGTATAATCCGTTGTTGGATAATATTTCCAGATTTATCAAAGCCTTCGATAAAGATCGATTCTATTGGATGAGTGGCTGTTATGGTAGTTCCATCTGTTAGCTCTTTTCCGGTAACAACGATGCATTCATTGTCGGGTTTATGCCAACTTTCACGGTTGGTGCGTTCGCTAAATCCTTTCGGATAAAACTTGATCCCTTGTGAGGGTACATCTTGTGTGGTCCATCCCGACTTTGTTTCGATTCGTACTACTCCATTGAATGCTCTTGTTCCGTATATCGAAGCGCGAATTGCAGGAATGTATTCAATTTTCTCAATATCATTTACATCCAGAAAGTTATTGGCTTCCTCGAACTCGTAGAAAAAATTATCGATTATAATACCAACGGTTGCGACATATCCTTCTCGTATAACTGATGATGGTCTTTTGTTGAAGACTACTTTTTGGAATGCTTCTTCACTCTTATCAATAGGGATAGAGCCTACATATACGTCTGTCATGCTATTGATAATTTGCTCTAATGAACCGAATACGCGTTCTTGTATTTTTTGTGCTGTAAAAGTTTTTCCTTCATAAAAAACAGCAGCTTCTATTGGCTTTTCTATTTTACGAGCCGTTACTTTTACTTCCGGAATTACGTCTTCGAAAGCAATGTCTTTGATGTTTTGACGGGAGATAAATGTATTTGTCGTCTTTTTTATTTTGCCATGAGTGGGTGTAAAAGAAGGCTTATGTGTGGAGTCTATTTCAATGACGAAGAAGTTTGACTTTTCTTTCTTATTGTATGCTTGTAGGTAGAATGAGGTGCTATCGGTAAATGCTCCCAGATCAATATTAAAGACGCCACCTTTGCTAAGAAGAGCTTCCGATAAATCTCTGTTTTGTGAGTTAATCGCAATGATTTTACCTTCATCGACGGCACCCACAACTTCTTTCTTAACTTTTCCCCAAAGTTTGTTTGAGTACCCGTTGGTGTAGATGTTTTTGAAATCGAATGCTAATCGTTCCGATTCTTGTATCATCAGCAAGTCAATAATATAATGTCTTTTTGCAGCCGGAAGTTGGGCATCAAAACAATCGCTTAGTTGGGCCGATTCCTTGGCTGATAACGGAAGCAAGTCTGTAAGTAGAGGTGTAAAAGTATTGATGTATACTCTATATGATTGTTCCGGATCTATATCACTGAAGTCTACTTTTAGATCGGCTGTTTGAGTTGCGTTTACAATAGATTTGCTTAAAAGTGCCTTTTCAATATCATCTACTTTATCAATAAAAACAGCGCGTTGAGCTATTTGAGTTGAATCGTTTTGTGTAAGGACAAACAAGAGTGTTGAATTGGGAAGCTCGGATATATCGAAAGACCCGCTGGTATTGGAATCGTCTATATTTGTGGAGTGCAGAAGTTCGCTACCAGTGTATATTTCAAGCTTAGTTTTCGCAGCTTTTGTTATAGCCTTATCAGATAGAGCCGAATAGATAATCCGATCACGATTCTGAGTAAGCTGTAAAGTTGTTGCACAAGCATTAACCTCGATTGGAGTCTCTTTGTCAAGTATTTGTAGCGTATAAGATTGGTTTTCTTCCGGTGTAAGCATGATCATGGTATTACCATATTCGGAAATGATTGATTCTGCTTCTAGCTTTTTGTCTTTATTGTATACGAAAACAGAGTCTCCGATATAACTTGGAGCGGAAATAACAATGCGTTGTGGATGGTTTGGAACTAATATCCCCCCCTCGGGATATACCTCGATTTGTTTTTTGGGGAATGGAGCAAAGTCATCTTTCAAGGCATTGATGAACAATGGTATTGACGGAAGGAGAATGTCAGAGATATTAAGCATCTCATCAGTGTAGGCACGCAGAAAATGAACACCTTTCGAATATGGTGCTTGCACAAAAGCAGTAGCTCCCTTTTCTGTTGGCAAACTTCTAATGGATGAGATCTCTAAGCCATCCTTATCGAGTAGTTGGAAAGTTACTCCTCCTTCTATATTAGTTGGTTGCTGTGTAGTCGGATCAATTACCCAATAATGAACAAGTATAGAGTCTCCGGGTAAGTATTCAGCTTTATTGGTTCTAAAACTAAGCTGTTTCACTTCCGAAAGCCGAATTGCTTCTGCCGCAATTGTATGTGCATTCGAAAAAGTAAGTATACAAATAAGTATACTCATTAGGTATTTCGTAATCATGTTAACTGGTCTTGTGTTGTGTTTCTGGTATTGTCGTTTACGACAGGTCTAAATATAATATGAAGAATTCAGAAAGAACCAGTTTTGATAAAAAAAACTGCAGCAGATTCAAATTTATCTACTACAGTTTTATACAATTAGGTAAAAGCCTCAATAACTAAAGTTATAGGCTTGAAGAATATCTTTTGAAGCTTTACTCTTTTTGGCTTCATGTTTTTTTATCCACCATTTATTCACTTCATATCCTAACCATGCACTACCTGCTCCGATCAAAGCTCCGCAAAGTACATCAGAAGGATAATGTACACCCAGTTGCATGCGGGAGAAACCTACTGAGGCGGCCCAAAGATAGGATGGAGCAATGATATACCATTTGGGATACGCAAGTGTAAGTGCTGTTGCCGTAGTAAATGCAAAAGACGTATGCCCGGAAGGAAAAGAAGGAGAGTCTTCTCGTTTTCCGCGCAACGTGATGCCATCGGGATGTGCTTCGAAAGGACGTTTACGATCTACGCTGTATTTAAGCCCTAAGGTAACAACACCGTTGGCAACAAGAGCTCCGGTCATCCAAAGTCCGTTTTGCAATGCTTTTTTATCGTCTTGAATAAGTCCGTATACAATAAGTCCGGCCGGAACACCACAGCTCACATAGGCAAATGAGTTTGAAAACACTTTGCTGTAATTGGTCACAAAGCGACTATCGATTCCGTTGATACTCTTAAGCATTCGATAGTCGAAACTTTCAGCAGATGCTTTGGGTGCATGCATGCATACACCCAAAACGATCAGTATAAGAATGGTTAGTTTATTTCTCATTCAGAATTTGTTATTCTTCAATTGCAAAATCGAGTTGCTTGCGTTCTAGGTTTGCTTGTACAACTCGTATTGTTAAAGGATCTCCTAGGCGATAACGACGTTTGCGTCTGCGCCCGATGAGACAATAGTTTTTCTCGTCAAACTCATAATAGTCGTCGTCAAGATCACGAATAGGAACCATTCCCTCACATTTGTTTTCATTGAGTTCGACATACAATCCCCATTCGGTAACCCCCGAGATAACTCCGTCGAATATTTGTCCGATCTTATCCGACAAGAACTCTACTTGTTTGTATTTGATAGAAGCTCTTTCGGCACTTGCTGCAATTTGTTCCATACTAGAACAGTGCTTACATAAGTCTTCATATTTTTTCTCGGCAACACTGCGACCACCGCTCAAATAGCGTTCGAGCAAACGGTGCACCATCATGTCGGGATAACGACGAATCGGAGATGTAAAGTGTGTATAGTATTCGAATGCCAATCCGTAGTGACCAATGTTTTCGGTAGAGTATACCGCTTTGGCCATTGCACGAATAGCAACTGTTTCGATCAAGTTTTCCTCACGCTTACCTTGTACTTCATCCAGCAATGTGTTGATACCTTTTGAGATATCTACTTTCTTACCCTCTGTTTGCAAGCGGTAACCAAATCGGCGAATGAATGCTGCAAAGTTTTCCATCTTTTCCGGATCCGGAAGGTCGTGGATACGATATACAAACGTTTTCGGTTTTTTGTTGTTGGTTGGTTTACCGATAATCTCAGCCACCGTACGGTTGGCAAGCAACATAAACTCTTCGATCAGTTTGTTCGCATCTTTCGAATACTTGAAGTATACGCTTAGCGGCTTTCCTTTCTCGTCGATTTCGAAACGAACTTCGTGGCGGTCAAAATTGATTGCGCCGTGTTTGAAGCGGTTGTTTCTCAATATCTTTGCAAGAGAGTCTAGTTTCAAGATCTCTTCTTTATATTCGCCTTCTCCT
>X396_Morelets_crocodile__coassemble_119_pt1 | contig 12659 bp, 9 predicted proteins | sample X396_Morelets_crocodile__metabat2_low_PE_001 | metagenome-assembled genome bin X396_Morelets_crocodile | reverse complement strand
TCTGAATGCCGGAAGATTTGGCAAATCGCCAATAATTCCGTTTACATAATCAGCCGGACCGGGAAATGCAAAACTAATCGCAACAGGCTTCTCTTTGAGTTGCGCCATTACTGCTCGAAACCCTTTTTCGAGTGTATCCAGACATTTATCCAAATCGTCTGCCGAAGAAGGAAACCGAACCGGCTCTACAATCTCTTCATTGGAACGAATTGCTGAAAACACAAAGTTTGTACCTCCCGCATCAAGCGTCAATACAATTCGTTTATCATAACTGTATTTCATATCCTATATCTTTTATATCGAGTTTCTATTCTTGTTAGTCTCTAAAGCGAACGTATGCTTTGATTGTAGCACACTCTTTACCTTCGCTTTGTCCGTATGGCTTGATCGTATACTCACCCAATTGCGCAGGTATAATAAAGGTTTCGGCATAATGCACTACAAACGGATCAAAAGCTCCTGTCCGACTTTCTACAATAGCCTCATCCCCTTCGACCAAATTTAGCACATTCACGCCACCTCCGGTATGGTGTGTAACCGCGTCGGTAAACCAATGACGACGTGTTTCGATAAATTCATTTTCATGAAGCCCCGTACGTTCTTCGCGCCATCCTTCGCCTTGTGCAATTGGTGTTACTTGATTTACCAATTGAGATTGGCAATAATCAGTGTCACGATTCCATTGAATTACGTTTGCACCATGCTTTATATTGATAGGACGAGGCTTACCGTCAAGACCCAAACGATTCCAATCCCATAACTTAAATGTAAATATATAAGGAGTTGCGCTGATTTCCAACACCATGCTATCAGCCCCCGAACAGTGAATAGTCCCGTTAGGTATCAAAAAGTGGTCGTGCTTCTTTGCAGGAAATTGATTAATAAAACGATCTGTATCGAAAGGTGCCTCTCCTTTTTGCGCCTCCTCCAATGCTGCAATCATCTCTTTGGGATCCACTCCATTCTTTACACCCAAGTATACAGTTGCATTTTTATCCGCATCAAGAATATAGTAACTTTCGTCTTGCGTATAGTACATACCAAACTGGTCACGAATGTATTGCGTAGTTGGGTGCACCTGCAAACTTAGATTACCTCCCTTCATCGTATCTAGAAAGTCGAAACGAATCGGAAACTCTTGTCCAAAACGAGACTCCACAGGCTCTCCTAGTAACTCTTTCGATTGATAAAACACAAGATTGATCGAAGGAATTTCAACGATCTTTCCGTCTACATGAATCAGCAAGCTATTCTCTTCGGGCACACAATCAAAGCACCATGCAAAGTTGGTCTTTGAGCGATCAAGATCGCAAACCTCCTTCATCCATTGTCCGCCCCAAGGTCCCGGATCAAAAAACGGAACGACTCTAAAGGGTTGTTTCACGGCATTGCGCAAAGCTTGAAGATGTACGCTTCCTGCTATCATTTTAGGATTATTCGCTTTATTGGTATCAAGCCAAAAATCAGCTTTATCAAACAATGACTTCTTGTGATGATCGCAAACACGCCAATCGACAAAGTAACCTCTTTTGTATTGAATACCCGGAGCTTCATCGCTATCTTTTACCCCTACTCCATTTACAAGTCCTAAACGCTGACGAGCTTGAATTTCCCAACGAGCCATATCAGCATAAACCAGGCAATCTGATTCGGGACAAACAAGCGCTGCTCCCGTTCCATATACGATCACATTACCTTTGCAAGCATCAATCATTGCACGAGTTTGCTCAATTGCATCTTCCGAAAAGTATTGCTCGAGACGTAAGCGTGTAAGGTAGCCAAAGATTGTATCGTCTGTGACATCGGGCCATGTAAGATCTCTAATTTCATCTTCCGAAAGCATTAATGTACGGGTATCGATAAACAAGTCATGATTAATACCCTGTAAATTGCCGGATAGTTCTTCGTGCAATACACCCGGATAACACTCTACTACAACTATCTTACGATCTTTTCCATCATTTGGTGCCACTTCATTTAACGTAGAAACAACCTCATTCCAACCTTCAACACACACACCTTCCACCTCTATCCAAGGGGTTTTATCGTACAAATATTTAGTCATATATATCGTTTATTTTGTATTCGTGAAAATTCAGCGTCAAAGGTCTGCATATATATCACGGAAAGTAATTACTTTTGTTCCTAATCAATTGCATTATTTTATGATTTATGCATCACGTTAAAGAAGGCTTTAAAGGACAACGTATTATTACGCTTACGGAAGAGATTATTGGCGGATATCTGCACGATCCCTTTATTCGAAACTTATATCCTACGAAAATAGGATTTTTCCCGGCTGTAAAGTATCATTACAACAACAAACCTCAAGGTACAGACTATGCAATCTTACTCTACTGCGTAGCCGGTGAAGGCTGGTATGCCATCGACGGACAAGAGTATAAATTGGAAAAAGATCAGTACATCATTCTACCACCTCATATACCGTATAGTTTTGGTGCGAATGAGAGTAATCCTTGGACAATCTATTGGTTACATTTCAAAGGAGATGTTGCGTCTACCTTTACGTTCGGCACCTTCTCTCCCCGGACCATTCAAATCGAAAAAAGTTCTCGACTTCAAGATCGACTCAATCTTTTCGAAGAGATCTATGCTAATTTGGAGATGTGCTTTAACAAAGAAAGCTATGCCTATGCTTGCGCCTGCTTGTATCAGTTTATGGCGTCGTTTGTTTGGCTCAATGCTTTTCGCAACATCCGTAGCCGAGAGAATAGGAATACTACTTTTATCCGAAGGGTATTTCACTACATGCAAGAAAACATAGACAAACAGCTGTCGCTTCAAGACATGTCGGCTTATTTCGGATATTCTGTTTCTCACTTTTCGATGCTCTTCCAGAAAGAGACGGGACATTCTCCTATCGATTATTATATCAAGTTGAAGATACAGCGAGCTTGCCAATACATGGAGCTTACAGATCTGAAGATTAATCAAATCTATCCCAAAGTAGGTTTCGAAGATGCTGCATATTTTACACGCGTATTTACAAAGATCATGGGCGAATCGCCTTCGGTTTATCGCAATAGAGAGCGACAAGCAGCCGGTACCGGATTAGAAAGCAGTACTGTTAAAAATAGAACTGAAGCAAAAGATGCTTCCGACAAATAAAAAACAATGTGTATATTTGTCAGGCTTAGAGCTAAATCTTGAACAAATTATTCACCAATGAAGATAAGAAACTTCTTTTTTGCAACCCTTTTGGCAGGAATGATATCTTGCCAACAATCTCCATATAAAGGAGTAGACACGCAACTTGTTCCACTTGTAGAACAAACCATCGAAGCTGCCGGAACCAACGGCACCCAACTTCGTACGGCACTAGACAGCATCAACCCTGAGTACCGCAATGGTATGGCATTTTTGATTGCCTACATGCCTAAAGGCGACCGAGACACTCTTTCGGCAGATTTCCTTGTAAAGCAAGTAGAACTCGCTTACAAAGCTCGCGAAACATTTGCTTGGACAAAAGCACTTCCCGACTCAATCTTCCTTAACGATGTATTGCCTTACGCTTCACTTGACGAAACTCGTGAAAACTGGCGCGAACCATTTTTCGAAATGCTTTACCCATTGGTTAAAGACTCGAAAGATATGTATGCTGCCATTGATACCGTAAATAAAGCACTTCGTGAACTTGTAAAGGTTGAGTACAACACCAAACGTAACAAACCAAACCAGTCTCCATTCGAATCAATGAGCATCAACATGGCTTCTTGCTCAGGACTATCGATCTTACTAACAGATGCTTTCCGTGCTGTAGGTATCCCTTCACGCATAGCAGGTACTCCTCTTTGGGTTTCGAAAGAAGGTAATCACAACTGGAGTGAAGTATGGCTTGACGGACAATGGTACTTTACAGAATACTATCCGGATGCATTGAATAAAAGCTGGTTCCTTGATCGTGCTGCCAAAGCAGACAAAAGTGATCCGATCTACTGGATTTATGCTTCTTCGTACAAACCTACAGGTGTTCACTTCCCTATGGTTTGGGACATGGACAATAAAGATATTCCGGCTTATGACGTAACCGATGAGTATATCCGCATCTACGCAGAGCAACAAGCGGCTCAACAAAGTGGTGTGTCGGTTGTAATCAGAATGTACAAAAACGATCAATGCTCACTAGATAGCGAAGGTCGCTTGGCTGAAAACATTGTGATTAAAAACAGTGCTGGTGAAATCGTTGCACAAGGTACTACTGCCGGCCCTACTGCCGACATGAACGACTACCTTACTGTACGTCTTCCCGAAAACGAAACCTTTACACTAGAGTATCCTACTACTAAAGGGTCTAAAACAATGACTCTAAAAACAGACAAAGCACAAGACATCCGTTTGGCTTTTGAATAAGACATTTCCGTTAAAGCAGAGTTAAAAAAGCTCTGCTTTAACACACAATAAGATAGTTTCAACATTATTCGTTTCTGCTGAAATCATCTCATTTTTAATAATAATAGCAACGCTTGGAAAGAAAAATATTAATATTTACTTTTGCAGCGTTTAAAACGCAAGCTTGTTTCAATACTTAGAACAAGCTATTGAACCGACCGTGTTAGTTTCTTAATAATAAACAAATTAGCAATTATGATGTATTCTCACGAAGTTGAAAACATGTGTATTGTGAAGAAAGGTCCAAATCATGGTCCTGCTCCAATTCCACAAGAAGGTAAATGGGTAAAAGCAAAAGAAGTAATTGACATTTCTGGCCTTACTCACGGTGTGGGTTGGTGTGCTCCACAACAAGGTACATGTAAACTTACCCTTAACATTAAAGATGGTATCATCCAAGAAGCATTGGTTGAAACTGTAGGTTGTTCAGGTATGACTCACTCTGCAGCTATGGCTTCAGAAATCCTTCCTGGCAAAACTATCCTTGAAGCTCTTAACACTGACTTGGTTTGTGACGCAATCAACGTAGCAATGCGTGAATTGTTCCTACAAATCGCTTACGGTCGTTCACAATCAGCTTTCTCTGAAGGTGGTCTTCCTATCGGTGCTGGTCTTGAAGACCTTGGTAAAGGTCTACGTAGCCAGGTAGGTACTATGTTCGGTACTTTGGCAAAAGGTCCTCGTTACCTTGAAATGGCTGAAGGTTACTGTACTCGTATGGCTTTGGACGAAGAAGGCGAAACTATCGGTTACGAATTCGTTCACCTTGGTAAGTTCATGGACATGGTGAAAAAAGGAATCGACGCTAACGAAGCTCTAGAAAAAGCTAAAGGTACTTACGGTCGCTTTACAGAGGCTGCTAAATGCATCGATCCACGTCATGAATAGAAAAACAATTCAGCGTACTCTCATCGCAATCATCTTAGGAATTGTAGCGGCATCGGGTCTTTGCTACCTATTTTTGCCCTTCTGGAAAGCTACGTTCTTTGCTTGCTGTGGCGCTGTTATTGTTTTAAACATTCTGTTTTCCCTTTTCCTGATATCGCAAAACTTCAAGAATAAGAAGTGATTTTGTAGTATCAGAAATTATCATGAATTTATCAAACAATCAAAAGACAACCAATAATTATGGCTTTATTTGAAAGTTACGATCGTCGTATTGCTCAGATCGAATCTGTTTTGAATCAATACGATATCAAAAATATTGAAGAGGCAAAAGCTATCTGCGACGCTAAAGGTATCGATCCTTATACAGTGTGTAAAGAAACTCAGCCTATCTGTTTCGAAAATGCTGCATGGGCTTATGTAGTTGGTGCTGCTATCGCAATCAAAAAAGGATGTACTAACGCTGCTGATGCTGCTGAAGCTATCGGTATCGGTCTTCAAGCATTCTGTATCCCAGGATCAGTTGCTGCAGATCGTAACGTAGGTATCGGTCACGGTAACCTAGCTGCAATGCTTCTTCGCGAAGAAACTAAATGTTTCGCATTCCTAGCAGGTCACGAATCTTTCGCTGCTGCTGAAGGTGCTATCAAAATCGCTGAAAAAGCAAACAAAGTACGTAAAGAGCCTCTACGTGTTATCTTGAACGGTCTTGGTAAAGACGCTGCAATGATCATCTCACGTATCAACGGTTTCACATACGTTCAAACTGAGTTTGATTACTATACTGGCGACCTTAAAGTTGTTCAAGAGAAAGCTTACTCAAACGGTCTTCGTGCTAAAGTAAAATGTTACGGTGCTGACGATGTACGTGAAGGTGTAGCTATCATGCGTTCTGAAGGTGTAGACGTATCTATCACAGGTAACTCTACTAACCCAACTCGTTTCCAACACCCAGTTGCTGGTACATACAAAAAAGAATGTATCGAGAACGGTCACAAATACTTCTCTGTAGCATCAGGTGGTGGTACAGGTCGTACACTTCACCCAGACAACATGGCTGCTGGTCCTGCTTCTTATGGTATGACAGATACTATGGGTCGTATGCACGGTGACGCTCAGTTCGCTGGTTCTTCATCAGTTCCTGCTCACGTAGAAATGATGGGATTCCTTGGTATGGGTAACAACCCAATGGTAGGTGCTACTGTTGCAGTTGCTGTATCAATCGAAGAAGCTTCTAAGTAATTAGAAACCTCATAACACACAGACACCCCGGTTATCGAAAGATGATCGGGGTGTTCTTTTTTCAAGCAAGTGAAGCTCAAAAAAAAAGCTTACAAGGTTTCTCCAAGAACCTAATAAGCTTTTTCTCAAAACAATGCATGCTTTCCGGAAGAACCTTGCATGGTTTTTTCTTTGACTATATCTCAATTTTTAGAGTCAATCATTAATTGGCGTAAGAATCATCGTAAAACCGCCGCTTGGCAATACATCGAAAGCGAGCTGATCGCCTTGCTTCATATTTTTACGAGAAGAAACTTTCACCTGCGTGCGGGTTTTTATGGCTTCTCCGCCATCAGTATAAATCTCTGCGCAATATTCCTTTTCGGGATCTAGAAACGAGAAGTCAACATCCAGCTTGCGAGCTTCGGTATTGGTGATTCCTCCTACAAACCAGCGATCGCCTTGTTTTCGCGCCATCACAACAGACTCTCCCGGACGTCCTGACAAAACTTTCGAATCGTCCCAAACAGTTGGCAGAGCATCGAAAAACGCAAGTTCGGGCTCATCTTGCGAATCTTCCGGTTTGTCATACCAATACATCCACTGTAGCGGACTGTAATTAATCATCGAAAGGGCCAACTGATGAGCCGGGGTATTGCGCACATATCTTCCGTTGTGCTTAAATCCTTTTGCCTCGAGCATCTCCTTTCGGTAGTAATAGCAAATGGTATAATCGGCTGCTCCTGCTACGTAACGCGTAAAAGGCAAGATGGTGTTGAGCGTTGCATCGGGCATTTCCTCATTTCCACGCACCCCTTCTTGCGTCATTAGGTTCGGATAAGTACGACTAAAGCCAGTTGGTCTGTATTCGTCGTGTATATTCACCATAAGTCCGTATTCTGCACATTTCTTCACTGCATCATGTAGCCAGGTTGTCCATCGATGTGATCCCACCTGTACGAAACCAAACTTAATTCCGGCTACACCCCAATCGCGATACAACGGCAGCAACTCATCCAGTTGCTTGTCCAACGCACGCTGATTGACATAAACAAATACGCCAACACCATTCTTATGTGCATAGTCGATTGCTGCTTTGAGATCCAGATCGCTCGAAGGATTGCGACGAGGATCTACCGTAACTGTGGTGGCATCTTCGTTGGCATCGTTTTCATAGCCGTACCATCCGGCATCGAAATGAATGTATTGGATGTTGCGTTTCACTGCAAAATCGACCAATCGTTTTGCTCCTTCCATACTCAATGATGTCTCGCGCATTACTTTCCCGGGCTTGATCCACCAGGTTTGATCTATTTCGCAAGGAGGATTCAAGTTTAAGACCAAGTCATTATTCTCGAGCAACTCGCCCGGCTGATTGGCTACCATGACAAAACGCCACGGACAGGCAAACGGTGCAATGTCATCTACTTCTCCGTAAAGCGAACACCCGATGGTATTTTCTTTGCTTAAGACAAACTTCATACGTGAGAAATTGACCATTTGCGCTTCACCAAGCGCCGCAAACTTACCGTTTGGCAATTCGATCGTTAGAGGTCGCTCACTTTCAAAGCCCCAGTTATCCACTCCTTTCAAACTATATGAACCTTGCGCATGCGAGGTTACCCACGCTTTCGATTGCTCCGGCAAAGAAAACTCCGTATCTTCTTTGGTAATGTGAATATAGGGTCCGCCGTTGGGATGTTGCAGAAATTTATAACGAAAGGCAACTCCTTCGTTGTATGCCCTAAACTCGACGGCCATCTTAAGAGCTCCTTGATTATCTCCCTTTTGCAGAATAATCTCACGGGTATTGTAGAGATCACGCACCGAGCTTCGCTCTCCATACACAGGATGCCAGGTTGTATCTTTTTCGACTACCGAACTCACATCCAGAACCTTCATTCCCGAATTATATCCCATAATCCCAAGTTTGGAAGGCTGTATTACCGATTCGTTTTCATGGTCTACACTCCACTGCATCACCCCGTCTACAACCTCGAATGTAGCCTTTACATTTCCATCGGGCGAAGTAATCCGTATGGATTCGGCATTAGCAAACATGACTTGCGTTATGAGCAACGCAGTCAAAAAGATCTTTTTCATGATTATTTGATTTAAAGGTCGAACCACCAGTCTTATTCAGAGCTTGGCCCAACGTGTGTTTTGTCTTTATTGTTAGTTCATGTATTAGCAACACACAAATATAGTAGTTCTCATGTATTTGACAACTACTTTAAACAGAGGGAAGCTTTCGTGTTTGCAGAATTCATTCTACATTTGTAGTTATCAAATCCAAAAGCAGCACAACAATCATATGGGACGCAAAAAAGCCAGAAGAACAGAAGATGAGTATATCGTATTCAAAGTAGACACAGAAGAAGTTTCGGTTACTGATCTTTGTTCGTATTTATCAAATATCAATAGCTTGATCAGCTCTATCAATCAAACGTTGAACAAAGATTTCGCATGTGGCGTAGATCAAGTTAAAGTGGATGTGCTGGCTTTGGAGAATGGAAGTTTTGAGATTCCGCTCAAGATTAAAAAGATCATGTATTCTCCGTCGGCGATAGCTCCTTTTGGACCGGTATTTTCTCAACTTATCGCCATGTCTATGAATGAAAAGGCAAAAGATCTCACCATCAATTGCATCGAAGATCAAGCCATTATGATAGGCCGAGAAGATTTGCTGAACAGTAATAAGACGCGTCGTTGCGTTAGCAATATTGCCAAAACAGCAACAAACGACAGCAACCTCAAAGCTTTGCAGTTTAATTACAAAAACGAAAAAGGACGCAAGCTTGAAACTGCAATCAGCAAGGCTAAACTTTTGCCGTTGGTACAAGACGACATTGACACCTACGAACCTGAGATATTTATCAAAACAGTTACCCTTACAATTGTTTCTCCTGTACTAAAAGACGAGCAAGCCACATGGCGCTTCTTTTATGATGGTCGTCTTGATGGGCAAACCATTACCGCAAAAATGAAAGACCCTCAATTCCTAAAAAAACTGGGTACACAAACGGTTGCATTTGGTTCGGGGGATAAACTAAAAGTAGACTTGCGCACCATCGTAGACAACTCGGGGGAAGTAACAAGGGAACGTTTTGAGATTGTAAAGGTGCACCACTATCCGCACTATCGCAAGCAGGAAGCGATTCAAGGCTCATTATTTTAACTCGCACCGAACTAAAACATTCAAAAATATCAAAAGCAGACTGTACAAATACTATATCTATAGCCTTGGTACAGCCTGCTTTTATCATTTTAATTAGACTAAGACAACCACTTTTCCTTCTGTAGTTCGCGACGAAACCTGAGATAAAGCTTGTTGTAATTGATCAAATCGGTATTCATGACTGATCATAGGATCTACTTTCTTCTCTACGATCAATTTGGCAATTACTTCTCCGGCTTTAGCCATTTCTCGCAGCGATTCTTTATCACCAGAAACATAAGCTGCACCCAAAGCTACTTCAGCCATGGTTATTGCTTTGGTAAATGGATCAAATGGCCATTGTTCCGGACGTCCTTGAATACTTACGATCGCACCATTGTATCTCAATAGTTTGGCGTTTTCATAGGCTGATTCGGCAGAAACCATATCAATTACGGCATGAACACCTTCTTGTGCTGTCAGCTCCATAATTCGATCTTTGATCGACTCTGTTTTATAGTTTATGATATGACTTGCGCCCAATCCATAAATCCGCTGAAAGTTTTTTGATGCAGTGGTAATTACATTTGCACCCAATAAATGGGCAAATTGAATTGCAAACCCTCCTACACCACCTCCTCCCGAGGTAATAAAAACATTACTTCCTTGAGGTATTACAATCTTTTGCATTACTGCTTGCCGAGCCGTAACACCGGCACAAGGGATCACCGCTGCTTCCGCAAAGCCTAATCCCGTAGGCATACGAGAAAGCGCAAACTGATCTACATCTACATACTCGGCAAACGTTCCTTGTGTAAATAAATTAGCAAGGCCAAATACGTGCTGACCTGCGGCAAAGCCGAATACGTCTGCACCTGTTTGTTCTACAATACCGGCAAAGTCAATTCCAATAACTCTTGGCAAAGGAAGAGTAAATGCTCCTTTTGCTATTTTATAATCGACAGGATTTACACTAAATGCTTTGATGCGAACTCGCACTTTCCCGGCCTCCAACTCCGGCATTGGTAATTCATGTAGTTCTACCCAACCGGGTGTATTGTACTGTTTTAACACAAACGCTTTCATTTCTGTATTTTCTTTTGGTTTAATATACATCGTTTTCCTTCTGTGAAATAACACTTATTACACGAAACACATTTTGGCTTTTTCGAAGGATCTACATGCCATTGGTTTATCAAGTCCGGCTCGGCTGTCAATGGACGTGCCAATGAAAAATAGTTGATATTCGTGGTTCGTAAAATATCTTCCATCTTTGAGAAGTGCCTATTTCCTCCAATTAATATAACCGGCACTTGAACTTCAGACGCAAGTCGGGCTGCAAACGAACTAAAATAAGACTCACGATCAATCGATCTTGCAATCCCTTTACGTGCCGGCCCTAAATTTCCATTAAAGACTTCCAATGCAGACTCATCTCCTCCGGTTACCTCTATTGCAGAGATTCCGATCTCTTGTAGATGTTTTGCCACTTCGATAGCCTCATCTTCTTTAAAACCATTTTCGTCCCTAAAATCCTGTGAATTCATTTTAATTAAGACAGGAAAGTCTGCTCTAACTTCTTTACGTATTGCCTCTACTATTTCATAAATAATTCGAGCTCGGTTATGAATGGCTCCTCCATACTGATCGGTACGTTTGTTATAAAACGGAGATAAAAACTGGCTTAATAAATACCCATGACCTGCATGAAGTTCTACACCATCAAACCCGGCCTTTTCTACTCGTTTTGCTGCTTTTGCATAAGCTTCGACCAATTGCTTTATCTCTGTTACACTTATTTCTTCCGCTTTGGTCCCTGTTCGTTCGTTGATATGTGCAGACGGACCCCATATTTGACGCTCTCCGACATTAAAGGTTGTCATGGATCCTCCGTATACAATCTGCATGATGATATTCGTATCGTATTGATGAACTTGGTCTGTCAAACGTTTATACTCCTCAATAAACGAATCATCATAAATACCCATCATACGGGGATTGGGTTGCTCATCTTCCCAGACAAACGAATAGCCTGTAATGATTGTACCAGCTCCCCCCTTTGCCAGCTCTAAGTATATATCGATCAACTCGGGAGTCAAATGACCTTTTTCATCTGCTAACTCTTCCCAAAGTGCCCCTCTAAAGAAACGATTCTTTAATGACATGCTACCAATTGCTGTTTTATCGAATAAACTTTTCATACTTTTACGGCCTTATTATTTATGGTACAAAATTATGTGGCTTTATATACTACATAACTCTACCATTGATAGAATGTTATAAAAATTCCAGATTATTGAACTTATGATTATACAATCGATCGAACGAGCTTTCGCAATTCTTGAATTGATAGCCGAAAATGGGGGCGAGATGCGACTAAGTGAAATTGCAGCGACCTTAAATCTAAATCGAACTACAGTTCATAATCTGCTAGACACACTAAAAAAGTTGGGATACCTTGAGCAAAGTGAGGGATCTGTACGTTATAAAATTACGAATAAAGCAGGTTTGCTTACTGGCCCGGATTGCTCAGTTCTCCAGATTCGAGCACTACTAAACGAACGCATGCAACATATCGCTTGCAAACTGGATGAAACTGTTTTTATGGCCATGCAAACAGGCACCTACTTTCATTACGATAAATCGTGGTTACCCGACTCGAAGAGAGGGTTACCAATTGGCCTCGGTAAAGATGAGCAAATGTTTCAGACTGCTGTGGGAAAGATATTTATGGCATTTTCTCCATCTCTCTGTAATTCTCTTCGAAAATATTATCCCGGAGCAATCAATTCTGCAAGAAAAGAAGAGTTTCGAGACATTCATCAAAAACATTATGCGATTGATCTAGAACAATATCAGCAAGGGCTAAATTGCATTGCATTTCCCATTATGCACAAAAATAAAGTTCTTACGGTAGTAGGAACCTTTGGCCCTTCTTCTCGATTAAACCAAAATAAGCTAGATCAAGCGATCATTTTATTTACAC
>X396_Morelets_crocodile__coassemble_115_pt1 | contig 12728 bp, 7 predicted proteins | sample X396_Morelets_crocodile__metabat2_low_PE_001 | metagenome-assembled genome bin X396_Morelets_crocodile | reverse complement strand
GTTGTATTGCTTGGTGTGTACTGGCTAGCTACCATAAATACATTTAGAGGAATGAAATCTTCTTCTAAGTTAAGTACGCTCGGAGGTCTTTTTGGTACCATCATTCCGGGTGCAATCTTGATTATCTTGGCAATTGTTTACCTATGTATGGGTAAACCTGTTTATTTGCCTCTAGATCAACCGTTCTTTCCTGACTTTACAGACTTCAACAACTTTGTATTGGCTGCTAGTATCTTTTTATTCTTTGCAGGTATGGAAATGCAAGCGGTACACGTTGAAGACATGAAGAATCCTACCAGAAACTATCCGCTTTCTATTTTGATTGCAACGGTTATCGTAATTGTTATTTTCGTACTTTGTACCTTAGCTGTTGGTATTATCATTCCAGAAAAGGATATCAACTTGACTCAAACACTGTTGATCGCTTACCGTGACTTCTGGGCTTCGATCGGACTGCCTTGGATGGGTAATATTATGGCAATCATGCTTGCTTTTGGTGTACTTGGTCAAGTGAGTGTTATTATTGCCGGTCCTTCTGCCGGTCTTTTATCAGTAGGTAAAGCCGGTTATTTACCTAAGTCACTACAAAAAACAAATCAACACGGCATCCAAGTTCCTATTCTTTTGTTCCAAGGTATCTTTGTTACCGTTCTTACTTTTGTAATGACAGTACTGCCATCTGTACAATCAGCATACCAAATTTTAGGTCAGTTGGCAACCATCATTTATTTGATTATGTACATCATTATGTACATCGCTGCCATCCGCTTGAGATATACACAACCAAATAAAATCAGACCTTTTAAAATCCCTGGTGGTTCAGTTGGTATTTGGATCGTTGGTATACTTGGTCTATTTGGAGCTATTGCTGCAACCATTGTCAGCTTTATTCCTCCATCACAAATTAGCACAGGTAGTCCTGCTGTATATGTTGGCATTCTTATTTTAGGAACCTTATTCTTTGGTGTAATCCCATTCATTATTTATGCGAAACATAAAAAAGAATGGAAAGATCCGAACTCTGATTTCGAGCCATTTGATTTCGAACTTGAAGGTCGTAAACCGAGTCAAGTTTCTAAATGGCCTGCCGGATATAATCCTGAAGCAGCAAAACAAACTGCAACAAATGTATCGTCTGATAATAAATAATCAGAACTCCTTATACGAAAAAGGCAAGCTAAATAAGCTTGCCTTTTTTATTTCATTGCTTGAATAAAATAAGTATGATAAGATGCTTTTTTAGGTAACTCTATTTCTTTTTCCCGTTTTTGAAATATGACAGCTAATCCTTTTAAATAGAGCATTTCTTCGCTTTCTATCTTATACTATAAATTCTATTTTTTCAAAACGTTATACTTTAGGGCGCTATTTAACAATCGCATAAAACACTCGTGTTTTGAGAATATAACTTTGCTATTATATTTGCAGTGTTAATATACATTTTGTCGTTTTATCGACAAGTATAAAAGCAATATATAATGAAAGAACAATTTTACAAACTTACTTATTTCTGACGATTATGAATGCGCAACAATTTCAACAAAAACTAATGAGCTTGCAAGGCAATATGATGAGCTTTGCGATGTTACTGACTGCGAATCGTGATGATGCACAGGATCTTTTACAAGATACTACGCTCAAAGCTCTTGACAACCAAGAGAAATTTGTTGACAACGTAAACTTTAAAGGTTGGGTATTGACCATTATGCGTCATACTTTTATAAACAACTATCACAAAGTTCTACGTACGCAAACCGTAGTGGATCAAGAAATTGATCTTTATAACCTTAATCTGACTACAGAAACCGGCTTTGAATCTCCCGACGGAGCGTATGCGATGAATGAGATAAACAAAGCCATTGAGAATCTGAATGAAGAATTGAAAGTTCCTTTCTCTATGTTTCTATCAGGATTTAAATACAATGAAATTGCTGAAGAACTAAACTTACCTCTTGGAACAATCAAAAGCCGTATCTTCTTTGCTAGAAAAACCTTACAAGAGAAACTAAAAGATTTTAGATAATAGTACAATATATGTGTTTAAAGCAAAAAAGGCTACAATCTTGAGGATTGTAGCCTTTTTATTATGTAGCAGTGAATCAGTCTTTAATAAACTCTACTTGATTTGCGGTATATACATTCAAACCTAACTCATTCATAATGTGTTTGATTGCCAACTGTGCTTTAACAGAGTTGCCTGCACCATCTAACGGTGGCGCAAATGACGCAATACCGAACACGCCGGGTAAAACCCCCATTACTCCACCTCCTACTCCAGATTTGGCCGGAATACCAGATTCAAAAACCCAGTCACCTGAGTGTTCGTAGAATCCAACAGCTGCGATCATAGACGTAATCTTTGGAGCAATAGACGGATCAAAGACTTGAACTCCTGTAACGGGATTCTTCCCTTGATTGGCAATTGTAGCTCCACTGATTGCTAATTGCCGAGCTGTAATCCCTAATGAACATTGACGTGTATATAAATCAAGTGCCAAATCAGGACTGTCATATATGCGATCGAAGTTCTTTAACAACCACGAGATTGCTTTGTTGTTGAAGTTTGTTGCCGACTCTGATTTATAAAGCTCATCAAGTAATACCGGATCACTTCCACTCAGGTCGCGTACATTCTCTACGATTGCAGTCCACTTCTTGTCGGAATCACCTATCGGTTTCACCATGCTACATGCGCTGATTGCTCCCGCATTTACCAGCGGTGTTGAAGGATGATCATTCTCTAGTAAGATGGCAAAAATAGAATTGAAAGGAAGTCCGGTTGCATCAGCTCCAATTTTATTCAAGATCTCTGCGGCTCCGTACTGCTTCATCGCCAGAATAGCAGTATGTACTTTAGAGACCGATTCTATACCGAATACATATCCGGTATCACCAACCTCTAGAACAGTTCCACAAGGTAAACAAATTGAAATACCAAACAGATCGGATGGTACACTCGCTAAAAATGGGATATAATTGGCATTTGCTCCATCTTTGTTGTCTTTATACAACTCATGAGTCTGAAGCATTAAAGCCTTTAATTCAGAGATCTTGATTTGTTTCATATAAGTATATGCTTTAAAAGTTTGTTAGAAGTTAAACTGAATCATGGTTTGAAGGCGATTGGCATGATTGGATTCTCTATCATGATTTACTCTGCGGCCCCATAAATACTCAACACCCATTTGCACATTAGGTACTAAGTTCCAAAACATATTGGCAACTAGGTATTGTGCATATTTATAACCGGTAGGATTTACAATACCATCAGGCATGTAAGCTCTATCCTGGCTATAAGTACAAGACATAAATGTTGTTGGTGAGAAGTTATATTGCAAACCGCCATATGCACCCCACGATTTAACACGTGTCATATGACCATTGTTGCTTGCACAATTAACCATATCCATTCCTAGTCCTGTCATATCTTGGATATAATTGGTAATTCCTTGACCATATACCCCTTGATAAAAGGCTTTAAGATTAGGTAAAATGTTGGCAGCACCACTTAGTTTAACACCCCAACCAAACTCGTTTCTGTTTTTTTGCATCACTTCATCACGGTAAGTCAACGTACGGAATAAACCGGATGCTCGCAACCAATTGGCTCCGTTGTTCCATGAGTATTGTAAGTAAACCGGAATATCGGGTACGCGTTGATATACATTCTGAGTATATGGATTATGGTAGGTTGCACTAAGCATAGGTACCTCTGCTGCGATTGCTGCCGACCATTTCTTATTGATGTTATACGTATATTGAAGAACCGTATTATACACGAAAGTTAAACCAGATGGTCCTTCATAGTCGATTGTAGGTGGTACTGCTGCCGCATCGGTAAACAAACTTGTAGAATATCCCATTAAGAACCCACGGTAAGTAACATAGGCTCCTAATAGTGTAAAGGCATAATTATCTCCGGTAAAGTTTGCATTGATATATGCTCCAAATTCGTCTTTCGTATTTGGTAATCCTACAAAATTAAAGAAGATATTACTGGTTGCAGCACTTGCTTGAAACTTGGCTCCATTACCCGGAATCTTAGGTACCGGAATCGCATTGGTCGTAAAGTTCGTTGGACTATTGATAGCTCCATCGAAATCAAAAGAGGCAGTTCCTTTTACATATCCACCGATTCCTAGATAATACTTATGCTGTTTACCAACGATTGCAAAACGAGGCAAACCCGGGGCTGTAAAATGTTTAGGAGTATTTTTCCTGAATACTTTTTCAATTATTGAATCATGGCTACCGGTGTTATAAATAGCCTTAGCTCCTGGCTCTTCTTGTGAATTCTTCAAATCAATAACTTCGTTTGATTGAGCAAATGAAGTCGCGGGAAAAAGAAGGAATAGTCCAACTATACCTCTCCAGAATAGATTAGTTTTGTCCATAATAGATTTATTAATTAAACATAGAAATAATTTCTTTCTCTATCAAAAAAACAAATCTAGTATGCAATAGTTGATATACGAGTGTTAATGTTGGCCATCTGTGTTGAAACATTAACACTCACAAAACAACAAAATATTAGGTCTAGATCAAAGAATCATCATCTTGCACCATCAATTCATAGGTCAGAACCGTACGTTCTTCAAATGGATTCTCACGGTGTTTACATTCGATCAATCCACATCCTGCGCAATCTTTTACCGGCAAACAAGGATCTGTATGTATTGACAAACGCATTTTATCCTGAAACTTAGATCGCATCACAGTTGCAAGCGCGACACTGCTATCGTGTCCTTCTTTGATATTAAAATACCACGGTAAAGTCAAATCACAATCCACAAAATAGTTATTCCCATATTTAAGAATCTTCATGTTGTGAATATCGATCCATTCGTCGCTCCTATTACGGGTGATTTCCTCATAAACAGTATGCAATACATCGGGATCTGCTTTATCCATTAAGTTTGCAATTGTAGTGCGTAGAATATGTACTCCTGTATAAATAATAATACTGCCAAAAACCAAAGCTAAAGCACTATCAATCCAAGCAATCTTGGTAAAGTATAATATTATCAAACCAAGAACGAGGCCAATGGTAGAATAAACGTCGGAATGTAAATGCTTTCCTCCCGCTACAAGAGCTATGGATCCGTATTTCTTACCTACTCGAATACTATATGTCCCTAAGATCCAGTTTACAAGTCCGGCACCGGCAATGATATAGATACCAATATCTAACTTATCGATCATTGTGGGTTCGAATAGACGACGTACACCTTCGTACACAATCATTAAGCCGGCGGCTAAAATCATAATCCCCTCAAGAGAGGCCGATATCAGTTCTATTTTTCCATGACCGAAAGGATGCCCTTCATCTTTGGGCTTACTTGCCACATAGATACTGTATAAACTAACGAAACCGGCTGTTACGTTTACAATACTCTCCATGGCATCTGTTAAAATACCAACCGAGTTTGTTATAAAAAAAGCGATAAACTTACCGACCAATAATAGAACTGAGCATATTACAATGCGGCGTTGTACTTTGATCTTAATTTCTCCTTCATTCATGGCGTGAGCATATATATTACAATTGTCGACAAAGATATATGAATCTATCTGACTATTAAAAAAAGTATCCCCCATTTATACTTTTATCAAGCATAAATGGGGGAACATATTAGATACTGAATGATTCAGCGTCAAATTTATCTATAATAGATTAATCGATCAAGTTTGGATTATTCGCAATCGCAGACTTAGGAAAACGTAACGTATAACGTGCATCGTTTTCTTCAAGTACGTATGTATTTGTAAATGTACTCTTCTCGATACGGGCACGTGTTGTACGACGCAAATCATACCAACGGAAACCTTCCAACGCTAATTCACGCTGACGTTCGTCTGCAATCTCTTTTACCATTTCCGCTTTTCCATAAGCAGCAATACGGGTTTGCTCACTCGCAAAGAACTCCGGCTTCAAACGTGCAGAGGTAAGTGTTGCTAAAAGTTGTTTTGCTTCGTCGATGCGGTTTAGCTGCAACGCAGCTTCTGCTGCATTCAAGTAAACTTCACCCATACGGAATGTTGATTTCTCAGCAGCTGTACTTCCCTTATTGATTTTATATGCGCCGTATCCTTTTTTAAAGTACATAGCGAAACGCATGTCGTTATCTTGATTGTACAAGCCTAACAATTTCTCGCTTACAGGAAAGTCATCACGAACGTCCATGTGTATGAAGTTTGTCAGCGACTGTACCACTTCTACCGATTTGTAATTGTATGGAGGAAGTGCTCCTTCGGCATTTAAATCTTGCAATTGAGGACGAAGAGCGATCAATTCTGTTGCAAAGTCATATGCTTTTTGCCAGTCTTGCTGATATAAGCTTACGCGAGCTTTGAATGCCAACATGGACTCTTTTGAGAAACGATAGCGGTAATCTTCGGGCTGAATTGCAATTTCCATTCTTTCTTCAGCACTGTTGATATCGCTCCAAATTTGTGCATATACTTCACGAAGCGTTGCACGAGGAAACGTTTGCTCTGTGTCAATCACAACACTCAACGGGATCGCTTTTGAGTCTAGCGTTTCATTGCTGTATGGCTGTGCATACATGTTTACCATTTCAAAGTGAGCGAAGGCTCTCATTGCGTATGCTTCTGCTACAATCTGTGTGATAGACTCTGTATCGTCATCCTGGATTTTACTTTCTTCTGCAATAATATGATTAGCATAGAAAATAGTTTTATAAAATCCATCGTAAGAAAACTCCATTAATTTCGGGTTTCCGGAAAGATCGTTCCATGTTGCCAAATCAAACCACGATTCATACGACCATGAATATTCACTACATAAGTCTAACTCATCTGTACGTATGGTTACTGTGCTTTTATGTCGATCTGGAAAGTTTTTATATCCAGCCGTCATTAAAGCTCTAAACTCACTCGCCTTTTCGGGAATTACCTGCCCTACCGGGTCTACATCGAGGTAATTACACGATGTAGACAGTAGCGCAATAAGTGATAATATCGAATATATTGTTTTCTTCATTATTTGAATTTCAGAATTGCGTTTAATTAGAATGTTAGATTCACACCGATCGAGTATGACTTAGCGATTGGCTGTGCATAGATGTTACCGTAGGTTTCAGGAGCAAAGTATCCTGTATAATCTGTTCCGAAAACAAACGGATTACGCGCTTCAAAGCTGAATCGAGCATTTGAGATGAACTTGTTTTTCACCAAGTTTTGTGGCAATGTATATCCTAGTCGGATACTGCTCACACGCAAATAACTGATGTCTTTATACCAGATATCAAGTGATCTGAATGTATTGCCCGGGTCCATACCTCCAAACCATTGACGCATTAGATCGGCTTCGGTGCCTGGAGTTGTTTCGCCCAACAATGCAGGATAAGTTCCCGATGTATTGTCTGGAGCCCAGATCTGATTTGCTTTGCGACCATAGTTTGAACCTCTATCGAGCGTAGTTGGGTTATAGAATGGTTGTTCTTTTACCGTTTGCTTGATATTGAAGTTACAAGAAATAGCTAAGTCGAAATCTTTGTATCTGAACTTATTGATAAAACCTCCAGAGAACTTAGGATCAAGATCGCCTACATATGTAAATAGGTTACGGAATTCCGCATTAGAAAGACCCGACTCCATGATTCCCCAATCTCCTTCACGAATATCGAAGAACTCGCTACCAGAAACTTGCTTTCCGTCTTTTTCAAATATTGGCAAACCATTCTCATCCAATCCTGCTGTTTTGATTGCAAACTGCGCATTCACCGGATATCCTTTTAGCGAAGGGGAATAAGAGTTATCCTGAACATGGATATCATTCACCTTGCTTATGTTTCTTGAGAAGTTGAAGTCTGTAGACCATCTGAAATCTTTCGTACGGATATTTACCGTAGATAGAGATAGTTCGAAACCTTTGTTTGTTACACGAGCCCAGTTGAGCGTTGTCATAAGAAATCCGTTTTCGCTCGGAATAGCTCTTACACCAATCAAGTCACGGCTATCACGGTAGTAACCTTCTACGCTTAAAGAGATACGATTGTCTAATACAGACAAATCTAAACCTCCATTGTAAGTAGAAGTTTTCTCCCAACGAAGGTTCTTGTTTGGAGGTGACGTCACATTAATTACCGGCTCATTTACACCAGGCAGAATTGTCGAGTTGTTCCACTCTCCTACAATCAAAGGAGATGTGTTCTTATCTACATTTCCTTGAAGACCATACGATCCACGTAGTTTTAAGTTATTGATCCACTCAATTCCTTGCATAAACTCTTCGCGGTTGATATTCCATGCTCCGGATACCGACCAAAGAGGTAGGTAACGATACTTTGGATCAATACCGAACAAGTTTGAACCATCGAAACGAATACTACCAAACACAGTATAGCGGTTATCGTATGTATACGATGCAGTACCGTAATAGGATACAAATCGATTCTCTACAAAGCGTTTTGCATATTGAAGGAAACGTTTATCATTGATCGTAGAAGTAGAGGTTCCCTCCGGAAATACCAATGGCTTTGTTGTCAATGTTCGCGAGTCATAACCAAATCCTTTTGAGTGAATCTCAGTCGTTGTATTGCCACGAAGTTCAACACCGGCCATTACATCTACATCATGAGCTTCATTAAATCGTTTGCTGTATTCCGCTTGCGCTTTCCAATTGTATTGGAAGAAGTCATTGTTCCAGTTTTGGATAATACCTCCATCCGGCAAGAAGTAAGCAGTCTGCCCGGAAGGCTTCTGAATATAGCGTGTATAATCTCTATACTTTCTTGTAAAGTAGGTTTCTTTGTCGGCAAACTTCTCTGTTGAAGATTTGTCGTATTGAATACCAAACTGCGTGTTCAATTTTAAGCCTTTCATCACTTTGTAGTCCAAAGACAACAACGCTTTGATCGCTGTATTATTCAACTCATAGTTTGTATTTGCACTCTCTTCCATATAGTTGAAAGGCATGTAGCGATCATCACGACCATCAATATCCTGGTCATAGATATATTTACCTTTCTCATCATAAAGAGAACGATAAGGGTTTACCGTACGCGTATATCTACTTGGATTTGTAAATGCATCCGTATCGGAGATATATGATTCACGCTTGCTTTGGCTACCAAATAAGCCAAGGCTCAAGTTTACCTTGCTTGAAAGCGTAAAGTCTGTATTTGACGTTAAGTTGAAACGCTCATATCCTGTACCTTTTGTTGTACCTTGTTCGTTGAAGTAACCGGTAGATACATAGTAGTTGGCAAGATCACCACCACCAGAAAGGCTCAAACCATATTGTTGGTTGATTGCTGTACGGTAGATTTCTTTACCCCAGTCGGTATTAATACCGCGAAGCGTATTAATATCACGTTGAGCTTCTGCTGAGATTGCAGAAAAGCCACCCGAACGATACGTTTCTAATTGATTGTATCTGTTCAAGATTCGCATCACATCACCTTTTCCGCTACGGTAAGTAAGATCGCTACGATTTGCAAGGCCAAGTTCGAAGTCAACTTTTTCAGAAGCATTCATCAAGTCCAGTTGAGAAAGATTTGGACGTGTTGTAATAAACGTTGCCGCATTTACATTGATCTTCATCTTCCCTTTTTTACCTTTCTTGGTTGTTACCACGATCACACCATTTGCAGCGCGCGCACCGTAAATAGCTGTAGCAGCAGCATCTTTCAAGATTGTAATATCTTCGATGTCGTCCGGATTAAGACCTGCGATAGATACATTCGATAGGTTATCAATGTTCTCCTTGCCATCGTAATCTTTCGGGATATCGTTACCCTCAAGAGGTAACCCATCCACTACCCATAGCGGGTCTGAACTACCATTCAAAGATACAGTACCACGGATACGAATCTTATTCGCCGAACCCGGGCCACCGTTGGTAGGAGTAGAAACTACCCCAGAGAGTTGTCCTTGCAACAATTGGTCTACACTTGCAACACCAACTTGTTGAATATCTTCTAGATTTACTTTTGCAATTGCAGATGTAATCTTACGCTTCTCGATCTTTTGATAACCGGTAACAACTACATCACCCAAGACTTGAGTGTCTGACTCGAGCATTACCTTAAAAGCAGATTGTTTAGAAACATCAATCTTCTTTGGTTCGTAACCAAGGTAACTTACAATTACGTGCTTTACTTCCTTGGGCAACGTAAATGAAAACTTACCATCGGCATCAGCCACAGTCCCTTGTGGATTGTAGTCTAATGCAATCCCATCTTTTGGATCAATAAATACGGTTGCTCCGATCAACGTTTCTTTCGTTTCGTTGTCTAATACTTGTCCTGTAATCGTTCGTACAGATTGTGCGAACGTTACCAAAGGAACAATTACTGCAACCAGGGCTAGTACAAATTTCCTCATTGTTTAGAAATGCGTGCGTTTAAGTTTAAATTATAGTAAGGGTCGTTTAGCGCAAATTAAGTGCCTCTTTAATACGCACTTCTATATCCATATAGTGATTACGAGTAACATCGTCACCGCTGTTTTTACGTTTTTGAGCAAGTTTAAGTACTCTAAATAAAACGCCTCGCTTTACAGAAACAGCTTCAGAGACACGGCTCATTGCTGTATAGTTAAGATTCGTAGCTTCGATCTCTGGTCTTGGCATCATTTTCAATGCAGGCATATCTTGAGCAAGAGTGCAACAGTTGCTACGACAAGCATGCTCGTTACGCAACGCTTTTTTAGTTGTCTTTTCTACTGCTTTGTTTGAGCTAACGATGATTGCATCAAGGAAGTTCTTTTGAGTCATTCGCTCGTACAATGACAAATCTTTTCCTTTCTCAGAACCTTTAAAGATCACATTGTAAATATCATCAAACATTTGCTCCGGCATATAGGTATTCTTCTTGCCCAATTGAGCTTCTGTTTCGTACATGCGTAACAAACGTTCGTCCTTCAATAAATTGTAAAATGTTGCGTATTGAAGTTCGCGCGCTACATTGTAAGGTGAGTATTCAACATCTCCCATTGGTGCTTGCTGAATAGCATAGCTTTTGCCCCAAGCCGGATCATTAAATAACCACGTTGGAATTACAAAAACCTCATCCAACAAATATTGAACAGCTTCTTTTTGTTTTGCGGATGCAATAGGGATGTAGCGATTTACATCATTACCTTTTACGATATTATTGATATGGAAACCACCTACATTTGCCATTACATGCTCTGCATACATTTGCCATTGGTTTACAACACCCATAAGGAGTTTACCTGACTCAGAATAGGTTTCACCGGCAGCTTCTGTCCAAGCAGGGATATTCGGTACGATTCTTTTCAAGTTTGCCAAACCGTATTGACTTGCTTTGATTGCGTCGTCACCTAAATCTTCTGATTGAGAACGTGGATCGATACAGTTCTTTGGATCTTGTGTTTCACCATAGAAATAATAAGGATTGTCTTCATGTTTACGAATCCAATCATTTAGAATCACTAGTTCTTCTTGTGGTGTAGCCGTATCTAAATAACGATATGCCCATTCAATGGCAAACTTGTCATAAATACCAACAACCGGATTCAACGAACTTACACCATCTTCGGGCTGCGCTACATAGTTGAAACGAGCATAGTCCATGATAGATGAAGATGTACCCATCTTTTGAGTGAAAGATTCTGAACGCAACGAGTCTACAGGGTATGAGCTTGAAGCTCCCATATTGTGCGTCATCCCGAATGTATGACCTAACTCATGTGAAGACACAAAGCGAATCGCTTCTCCCATGCTATTTTCGGCTAACACATTGGAACGAAACTCCGGATAAGTAGCACCTAATTGAACACGCAACCACGAATGAATAGCCGTCATTACGTTGTGCCACCATACTACATCCGCTTCAATAATCTCGCCCGAACGAGGGTCGATAATAGAAGGGCCCATCGCATTGGCACGAGCCGATGCTGCGTATGTAATTACCGAGTAGCGAACATCGTCAAGATCGAAATCTTCATCCTCTTCAGTAACCTCTTTTACTTGAATCGCATTCTTGAATCCTGCCTGACGGAATGCAACATCCCAGTCGGTAACACCATCCATGATGTATTTCTTCCATTGCGTAGGAGTAGATGGGTCTACATAAAACACAATCGGTTTTACAGGTTCAACGAGTTCACCTTTCTTGTAGCGTTCCAAATCCTCTGGCTTCGGCTCAAGTCTCCAACGGTTTACTAGTTTACGTTTTTCAACTTGCTGTTGTTCGTCATTAAAATACCAATGATCTGTTGTAAAGAACCCAACACGAGGATCTCCAAAACGAGGCTTCATTGGTTTTTCCGACAACAATACTAAGTTTGTTGTTGTAAGCACACTCAATGGAATTGTCTTACTACCTTCTGTAAAGGTTGTAGACAACATTGATTTTACAAGAATGTTATTAGGGAATGATTTGATAGCTTCAATCTTTGAAAAGTCCTTTTTCACAGAACCTCCCAATGAAATACCATTGTATAAATCATTGAATGTCTTTTCCGAACCATCAAAAACCTTGTTCATCTTTACCACAATAGCAGAAGAATCTGCATTGTATGCATCGATCGCGAAGGTTTCCATTACAGACTCCGTAAAGTTATCTTTTACAGAAGCCGCGATTGCGTCATCTTCGTTCACGGTAATCATCGGGTTGATAGTCATCACCCACAATTTATTGGCTGCCGTATCAGCTTGAAAACGGATAACTTTATTTTCATAGTTCATCCCTTTATTCAATCCGGCATCATTCAAATCAAAAGGAACACCCGACACC
>X396_Morelets_crocodile__coassemble_114_pt1 | contig 12885 bp, 10 predicted proteins | sample X396_Morelets_crocodile__metabat2_low_PE_001 | metagenome-assembled genome bin X396_Morelets_crocodile | reverse complement strand
CGGTAAGGGCACACCAATAGTTGTGGTTCGAATAGCAAGTTGCATGTTCAAGATCGAGCCATTCACGCCACTCGTTTTCTTTTCCTTGCACAAGGGCCAACAAACTCTTTCCATCCATGCGTTCCGGAACCGAGCCACCAGCCACATCGATAAAGGTAGGGAGGAAGTCGCGGAGTTCGACCGGATTCTCTACTTTAGATCCTTTCTTTACAGATAGTTTTGTGCTTTCGGGCCACTTCACAATATATGGAACGGCTGTAGAGCCTTCGTATGCATAGGTTTTGCGCCAGTGGTAATGGTCGCCCATCATATCGCCATGATCGGCTGTGAAGCAAATCAAAGCGTTATCGTACATACCACGAGCTTTTAGAGATGCGATTATTTCCCCGATTTGATCATCAATAAATGAGATTGCTGCGTAGTAGTGGCGACGAGAATTGATTGCATAGTCATCTCCGAAGTTTGCAAACGGAGCATCGGTAGCCATGTTTTCGAGTTGTTTCGGTTCACTCCAGTTTTCGGCCCAATCTCCTTTTGCCGGAGCAGGGATGTCTACATCTTTATACATATCGAGGTAGCGTTGAGGCGGATCGTACGGACTGTGTGGTCTGGCAAACGAAACCTTTAAGAATAAAGGTTCTTCCGAATTATAATTGTCAATCATATCACAAGCCATTTGGGCAGTCCAGCGGGTAGGGTGTACGCGTTCTTCCAGTTTGTATACACCGGCTCCGTGATCATTCCAACCAATACCAGTGGCATCGGGGTCTTGTCCTGCAGCTTGCATCATAAACCATTTGCGGTAGTCGCTCTTGAAATAAGGCGATTCTTCACGACCGCTCTCGTCGAGTAGGGTGCCATGGAATCCATGCGTAGCATTTTGTGGAGCCCAGTGCATTTTGCCAATACCATAAGTAAAGTACCCTAGGTCGCGTAGCATTTGAGGCATCTCGAACTCGTATTTTTCGGCTACTTTTCCATAGCCTAGCATTCCGTGATGCCATGGAGACATTCCGGTAAGAAGCCCTGCTCTGGCCGGCGTACTACTCGGAGTAGAGGAGTATCCGCTTGTAAATAAAGTGCCGTCTTTGGCTAGTTTGTCGAGATGAGGAGTGTAAATCGATTTATTTCCCATGCAGCCCAAAGCATCAGCTCTGTGCTGGTCGGTCATGATGAAAATAATATGAGGTTGCAAACCGTTGTGTTGATATTGTGAACGTTCGGGCACCGTTTCTGGTCTGGCACCACGTTGGCGTTGGTCATCGGCCATTACATTGGGGATGTTGCCAAGTCCTATTCCGGCTCCTACTGTAAAGGATGATCGGAGGAAATCACGTCTTTTCATGGGTTATCTGTGTTAAATTAATGCTTCTATTAAGAATGAAAAAAGATTAGCTGTGTCATGTATTGAACATACGTTGCAAAGTAATAATACATTGCAACGTATGGTATCTTGTAAAAATAAAGATCAGAGAATTAGTCGAGGTCTACAACTGTGATGCCCGAACCGCCAAACTGTACATGTTCGTCGGCAAAGCGGCGTACGCCCGGCACACCTCGCAAGTAATCACGAATCAACTGGCGTAAAGCACCTGTTCCGGTTCCGTGTAAGATTCTGACTTTTGCAGCTCCTACCTGAATCGCATCGTCGATAAAGTAGGTAACCGCCTGCAATGCCTCGTCGCCACGCATACCGCGTACGTCGATCTCTTGCCTGAAATGAAGTTTCTTTTCACGCATGCCATCCATAGTTTCGGAGCTGACAAAGCCGCTTTTCGGAGCTTCGCGTTTGATTTGGTTCTTACTAACCTTTTCAAGACGGTCTAGCTTCACGGTCGACTTGATCATACCGAATGCAACCAAAGCTTGTTTGCCTTGCAACTCAAGCACTTCACCACAAGAAGTTTGACCTTTGATGCGCACAGCATCTCCGGCTTCAATAACTTCCGGTCTGAATTGTTTCGTAGCTTTTGGTTCTGATGGTTGCTTTTTACGCTCGTTACGCTCACGTATTTTGTTCATCTTTTGCGTAATCTTGTCATCAATTTCAACCTCATCATTCAATGATAGTTTGAATTTCTCCAAGCCTTTACGCGCTAGTTTGGTACGTTCTTTTTCTGCTTCAGCCTCTTTGATCTCTCGAATGGTGTTTTCAACCTTCGCATTTGCTTCCGCTACGATGCGTTTTGCCTCGTCTTTGGCCGCACGCATGATCTCTTTGCGTTGCTTTTCGATCTCTTCGAGGTCTGTAGCATATTTTGAGGTAATGTCTTCGAGTTTCTTTTCTCGCTGACGTATTTGTTGGCGCTTTTGTTCCCAATAACGCTTATCTCGTACAATATCTTGCAGATATTTGTCCATGTCGATGTAGTCGCTACCTACCATTTTTGCCGCGTCATCGATTACATCTTCGGGAAGTCCGATTTTACGTGCAATCTCTACGGCAAATGAACTACCCGGATTACCAATCGAAAGCTTAAACAGTGGTTGCATCAAGTGACGGTCATAAAGCATGGCTCCGTTTACCGTTCCTTCATGGTCTTCAGCGTAGTGCTTCAAGTTTTGATAGTGCGTGGTGATCACACCAAAAGCACCGTTGGTATTGAAGCGAGAAAGCAGCGCCTCGGCTATGGCTCCACCAATCTGAGGCTCGGTACCGCTACCAAATTCGTCGATAAGCAATACGGTCTTGTCATTACAATTCTTGACGAAGAACTTCATGTTGGTAAGGTGCGAACTATATGTACTAAGGTCGTTTTCGATACTTTGCTCATCACCGATATCGATGAAGATTCGGTCGAATATACCCATGCGCGAACTTTCGTGTAGCGACACAGGGATACCACATTGCATCATGTATTGAAGAAGTCCTACCGTTTTTAGACATACCGACTTACCACCGGCATTGGGCCCGGAGATGATCAGCAGACGGTCTTTTTCCGAAAGACGGATATCGAGAGGAATAACTTCTTTGTGCTGTTTTTGAAGCGAAAGGTAAAGCAACGGATGTACGGCACGTTCCCAATCGATCTGTTGTTTGTTTTCCAATACCGGCTTGATCGCCTTGATGGCAATGGCAAAAAGTGCCTTTGCACGAATAAAGTCGATGCGGGCCAAGAACAAATACGAATCGAGAATCTCCGGTACCAACGGGCGCACCTTGTTGGTGAAGTCGGTAAGGATGCGTACAATCTCACGGCGCTCTTCGTTTTCGAGCTCACGAATACGGTTGTTTGCTTCTACCACTTCTGCCGGTTCGATAAATACGGTTTTACCGGAAGCCGACTCATCGTGTACAATACCTTTGATCTTACGCTTATAAGCCGGAGCAATTGGAATTACCAATCGGCCGTCGCGCATTGTAGGATTAACGTCCTTGTCTACCACCCCTTCAGCTTGTGCAGAACGTAAGATGTTTTGCAAGTTTTTGGAGATGCTGTTCATCGTAATGGTCATCTCACGGCGAATGGTAGAGAGGGCAGGAGAGGCCGAGTCTTTGACACGACCAAATTTATCTAATATGGAATCGATGTGTGCAATCAATTGCGGGAAAACGGCAGTTTCTCCGGCCATCTGTTTCAGACGCGGATACTCTTGGTCTTCTTCGTCGGTTCCAAAAAACTTTACAATCTCGTAAATGGTTTGAAGCGAGCGCTTCAAGTCCCACAATTCTTTTTCGTCTAGAAAAGTTCCTTCGGGACGGATGCGTTTAAGGGAATAGCGTACGTCGTAAAAGTTGTTTGCCGGAAACTCATCCTCTTCGCGCAAGATGCGCATAAACTCATCGGTCTGAGCCTGCAATTCTTCAATTACGTCATAGTCGGTTATAAAGTTCATTTCGAGCACAAGCTCTTGGCCTAGTGCACTGAGACAACGTTCGCCAATGAGCTGACGAATGCGATCGAAACCGATCTTTTGTTCAAAATTTTGCGGATATATCACGTTTGCTTATTTACTATAAAAGCGGCCACCAGGGCCGCGTTACATTATCTTCTTCTTCCGCCCATACGTCGCATTGGAGCACGCATAGTAGGGCGTTTGGTTGTTGTTGACTTTTTGGTGCTTACTCTGGATGGCGTTTTGGTAACGGATCTTGTTTTGCTGGCAGCAGCTTTTTGCTGTACGTTGCTTTTGAAGTCCGGACTTTTTTGCGACCAAGTTGTTCCGGCATTGGCTGTTGTAGATCGAGAGCCAAATTCGTTACCCCCTGTTCCGTAGTATCCTCCCGATCCGCGGTAGTTGCGGTTGTAGTCGTTCCATGAGCCGTAGCGGGCAGGACTCATCATCCCGAACATCATACTCATGAATTGGTATTTACCATAAAACTCCCAGAAAGAGTTGCCTTGGTTGTCTTGTTTCCATTGTCCGTATTTTTCATTACCCACGTAGTTGGCATAGCCGGCAGGTGCTACGTTTTTTTCAAGTACACCATCTTTCTTAGAGACCAACTCCATACCCAAGTCGTTGGCATAGCGATTGAATACACTCGCCGGAACGGGAACAAATCCGGTCTCTTGTACGAGCAATGTGTCGCTTCCATCTGCGAGTGCGCGTTTTACTACTACTTTATAGTCGTGTTTGTAGATATCGCTATCTTGACTATAGTCCATATCTTTCAGGATAATCGAGTAGTTGGGCTCTGCATCCAGACTCACAATGAGGTTGTCGAGTGGAGTCTTTTGATACACTTGCTGTTGTTGTTGTTGCTGTTGTTTTTTCTCGTCGCCACAAGTCGAAAACAGGTATGTTATGCCAAGTGCAGCGATCAGAAAATAAATTACGCTTCTATTCATTCGTATTCAAAGTTTGTTTAATCTCTTTTGCTTGGATAGATCGACGAAATCTCGTAATCGGCAATTTGTTTGCTGCATGAGATGTCGAAATCGTTGTCGTTCCATTGCTCGATGCTAATGCAATAGCGATTGGTCGAATCCAGGTAGGTATACAACATAAATTCGCGCCACACTTCGGGTTGTGTTGTGATGTTGCGGCAATATCCCGCGCTTTCACTACTGTATTTGAATGTGATGCCGTTGTAGGTGAGTTCTTGTTGTGGAGTACCCACTTGCTTGAAGTGTTCTATCCATGCCGGAAGGACTTCGGCCGAGTTGTCATCTCTAACAATCGAAATAGCTACGTCGTCAGATTCTTCTACAAAAAGTGTGGCAACCTCTTCTCCGTTGTCGATTTTAAATTCTTGAGAGAATTGTTCATCTCCCCAGTCGTATTCGATGTGTTCTACTACGACCCATGTTTTAAGATCATAATTGAGTACGTATCCTGTTTCAAGGTCTGTCACAAACAGATCAGCAAAATCAGGACGTGTATATTCTTCTTTTGTATCTTTCTTTTTGAAAAAGTCAAATAATCCCATTGTATTTTTCTCTATAAGGATAAATTGCCGCAATGCACGGCATCGGTTTGCATTCTCGGTATGATGTAATGTGCCATAAAGCTTATGTGCCGAGGCTTTCCTTTACGCAAATATCGCAAAAAATAGTCATAAAAATAATCGCAGAATGCAAAACAAATGTTTAGTGCAAAAAAGAAACGTTTATGAGCTGTGTTGAGGTTGTTATTTTTATAAGATGGGGCTGCTCTTTAGGTACGTATATGCACGAAAATAAAAAAGCGCGACAGTTCTAAAGTGAACGTCGCGCATATGATTTTTTTTGTAATCGGATTACATGTTTAGTTTCGATTTCAAATCGCTAAGAGCTTGCGATTGAGATGCAGTGCCTTTTTTGCCCAATGCTTCTTCTAGTTCTTGATCCAACGTTTTTGTTTCGGTAGATAGTCCTTCGTAAGCTTCGGCAATTGCTTCTTGCTGATCGATTTTTTCTTTCATCTTTTCAAGTTGAGCAAGCGTACTTGAGCTATCGATCGAACTTAGTTTTTTGTTGATGTTTTTGCTTGCTTCGCTTACACGTACACGGGCTTTGAGGTTGCGAAGTTCGTTTTCAAACCCTACAATCTTTTCTTTCAGCGTTTTTACTGTAGCTTCTAGCTTTTCTGCGTTTTGATCAAAACGTACAGCATCAGCTTCGTGACGCAACATCTCTTTCTCAGCAGCTGCTTTTGCATCAAGAGCTTGTGTAGCCAAACGATCGGCTTCTTCTTGTGTGATATCTCCCGATTGCGCTTTTTTAAGCAATAAAATAGCTTTTTGCTCATAGTCGGCAGCACGTTCTTTTGCCGAGTTCATATCTCGTTTGGCACGAATTGCATATGATTTTACTTCAGCCAATGCTTCTACAGCTTTTTCAAGATCCTTTTTAAGGTCTCTAATTCCTTGCTCTGTAAGCTTGATCGGATCTTCAAGTTTATCAACCAGTGAGTTTGCTTCTGACTGACCAACTTTAAATAATCTACTAAAAATTCCCATATTGAATGTGTTCTATTCGTTTCTTCTTTATTATTACTCCAAATATATCAAAGTATTTTGATTTAATACAAACAACGGAGCCAAAATTGTAATAGGTGATATCTTTAATGAGCTCTTAGTAGGTCGTGGTGGAAAACGCTGCTTGGTTCTTATCAAAAGTATACATGGTTTTTTCAAGAACCTAGTTAGGTTTGTGGAAAAAGCAAGTTAGGTTGACTTATACTGAAATAGGTTTTATTTTATTGTTTCAATCAAAAGCGAGGCTCCTTTGGGGTTGGAGTCTCGCTCTGAATCTGTAATGTAAAACATTACAGTGTTACCGGAAACCGGTGATGTCATTATTATTTTAGAAGAAGGGATTTGCCAGGGACAAATTGTACTACTTCTTTTGCAGGAACATCAATAACCTCTTGTGTTCGTGGGTTTAATGCTGTGCGCGCGGCACGTTGATTTACAACAAACGATCCAAAACCTGAAATGGCAACTCGTTCACGTTCGTGTAGTATATTTCTTGCATGCTTAAAGAAAGCATTGATGATCGTTTCGACATCTTGAATTGTGTAGCCGTGCTTATCAGCAATCAGCTTAATCATTTCTCCTTTATTCATAGACCAATAGCAAATTAAAATTTTATTGTGTGTTGTTGAGTTTTACTAAGCTTGTATGTTTTATCTTTATTAACACAAATGCAAATATACTATTCTATTCCAAAATCAAAAATTACAGATATAGTTTGGTAATAATCAATTCTACCTAAAAAACTTTTATTAAAACCTGTCAAACAGTTTCAATCTGTTACTTTTTGGTGTGATAACTTCTTTTTTAATTGGTTTTTATTTGCTTTATGTTGTGTTTTTCGTTGTATAACAGAGTTTGTTATCGTTATTATTCTTTATTTGTATAGAAAAGTTTAAGTTTGATGGAAGCCTAATTTGATCTGTATTCATTTTGACTACATCAAAAACACAGGGTGTATGCAATACATTTTATAATTAATAAGTAGGTTAATTGATTTCATAGGCATGTTTTTCGATAAATTAAACCTATATTTGAACTTGTTAATTGTGGTTTTGAATTGTATATGTCATTGACATTGGTAATGTGTTGAATTTTTTTAATGTATGTGTATATGTTTTTGAGGAAGATGATTCTTACAGATCAGATATTTGATGATACTTATGATGCAACGATTGATAGTCTTGTTGCAAATGTTGAGGCTCTAGCTTGTACGGAGAAACGATCAATGGTTTTTATCGATCATAAGAAGTCAACGATTAAGGTATTTCATTATAATGAGGATCTGTCTGCTATTTTAGGGCTTAGCCAAAATGAAAATGAATTGGGACATAAGCTTGATGTAGAATACAATATTTCATCAAGTGAAGTTGATAAATACATAGAGCTTGTCAACTCTTATATTTTAGATCAAGGAAGAGATCTTGCAAAAGTGTTTTATTTCACGATTCTCTGTATGCGTAGTACTACGGAAAAGAAGAATGAGGCCCTCTGCCTGAAAATAATGCCTTATATATATGCAAAGAATAAAAGTTTGCATGCTACTCTAATTGTATTGGGAATAGATAACCATTATGGAGCTCCCAAACTCATCAAGCATAATATCGATGACAATTCAGCGAAAGTATATTCATGTGGAGCAAAGTCTTTTATAGATGAGAATCGAACAAAGCTTTCAGAAACTGAAATTAAGATTCTAAATCATTCTGCAATGGGAGAAAAGGAAGCTGATATAGCAGAGCAATTGGATGTTTCATTATCTGTATTGAAACGGGTGAAAGCTGGTGTCTTCGAAAAAATGAAAGTGAAGTCGATATCTGAGGCTATATTCATGGCTTATAAACAAGGTTTGATCAATTAAGGTATGGACTATATATTTTCTCCTATTTATCACTATAAAAAACCAGATGTATTTAGTAATGTTTCTGATGATGATTGGCATTATCAAATGCAAGAAAAGGTTAGGTGTATACGGATGTATGTGCATGCGTTGAATAAAACTTGTTTGGTGGTTTGTAATACAACGAGTCAGCTGCTTTATTGTTCGCGTGAGGTTCTCGATTTATTAGGTTATTCATTGGAAGAGGTTATTGAAACAAATGGTTTTTTCTTTTCGAAGATTTTGCATGCAGAAGACTCCGATTTTGTGGGAAAGGTGAGTCAGGATATAAAATCACTTTTGCTGAAATACAACAACGAAACCAATTTTCTTCATTATTATATTCGATTTTTTTTTAGGTTGAAGCATAAGAGCGCCGATATTATTAGCACCGGTTGTACAATTTATCCATTGCTTTATGATAGAGGTAAGACGCTATTTTCAGTAATAACTTTAAATGAGAACATACATCTGGATAAGTATGCATGTGAAGTTTGCTTTTACAAAGCAAAGCAGCGTTATCTGTATTCTTTAAAAGATCAATCTTTTGTTCCTGAATATAAGCTTTTGCTTAAGTCTATAGAGTATACGATTCTTTTAATGGTGGCCAATGGAGAACGTGAACACACGATTTCTCGTAAATTGTCTGTCGATTTTAATACGGTCAAATATCATAAGAAGAATATCATGAGTAAATTATCGGTACGTAGTATGCCGGAAGCAGTCTATCAAGCATTGAGAAAAGGTATTTTATAAAAATTAAAGCCGAGAACACCATTGATATTCTCGGCTTTATGTTTTCTATTATTTTACAAATGTACCATTTGCATCAAAAATTGCTGTTACATCAGCAGCACCAGCTTTTTCCAATTCAAATATATATTGATTCGGAGGTGTTGGCATTGTACGTAGAGTAATGTCATCATCGATGGTGTATCCAGGATATTTTGCATTTACTGCATTGATAACAACTGAAGGTACATCGCTGATTTGGATTTCGTTCTCAGTATATAACCAGTTATATTTACTGTCAAAAGTAACTTCTAGAGCTTGGCTATCAAAGATGATATCTACTTCATAGTTTCCATTCTTTTCTTGATCGAAATCTACGATCGAAGCTTGTGGATATTTATTGTTTATCGCATCTGTAATTACTTTAGGTACAATAACCGGTTGAGCAGGGCTATTGTCGCTATCTACAACAGTTTTGATAAGAATTCCGTCAGCCGAAATATATACTTCTACATCATTGTCTGAACTAGGGTCGTCAGCATCAATAATATACAAGTCCATGAAAGATGGTCTTCTGATCAAGTCAACATCGTCTACTTTCCATTTTCCATATGCAGAATTGCTGAAAGTGGTTTGTACTGCGGCTGGTATTGCATCATAAGCGATATCATACTCACTTAAGAACCATGCACCTGCGGCATTATACCAAGCATCTATTGATTTATAGTTTGCATCATTAAATTCAGCAACATAATAGGTGTTCTTCATTTCCCATTTTACATTCTTAGCATTTGGATATTGAAGATTAAAGGCTTTTTCTGCTTCTGGTGTTACAACTTGTTTGTCTTTGTCGTCATCATTGCTACATGAGGTAATTACTCCCATAAAAATAAAGCAAAGCATGGCGAAAATAGAAAATTTGGTTTTCATAATCTCGTTTTCTTAATTAGTAATAGTGTGAATTAGTTTTTTGATATAACTTTTCTCGATGTAGAATGTTTGAAATAGCCTTGCTTTTTGTAGAATATTGAGTTTTAAAAGCTTCTATTTATTATTCTATCTGTTTCCTTTTTTTTAATGTAAAGTTGATTTATCCCAGGTGTTTAACGTCGGAATATACATCAGAGATTCCTGCTAATCCAAACTCCTTTGTTAAAATTTTAGCAATTGCAGGAGTTAAGAATGCTGGCAAGCTCGGCCCTATATGTATATTGCGGATACCGAGAGATAGGAGTGATAATAGTACAATAGTTGCTTTTTGCTCATACCACGCAAGATTGAATGAAATAGGTAATGTGTTGATTGATTCCGTTTGATATATCTCTTGCAATTCTTGCGCGATTTGGATAATTGAATAGGAGTCATTGCATTGACCGCAGTCAAGTATACGCGGGATTCCATTAATATCTCCAAGTGGAAGTTTAATATATCTGAACTTAGCACATCCGGCTGTTAGTATTATTGTGTCTTTGGGTAGTGCGTTTGCAAATTGTGTGTAATAACTTCTTGACTTCGCTCTACCATCACATCCTGCCATCACGATAAATTTACGAATTGCACCACTTTTGATATTGCTAATAAGTTTATCCTTGTAATCGATAATTTGATCAAGGCTATATCCCCCTTTTATCTCACCAGAAAGGACTGGAGTAGGAGCTGCACAACTTTTAGCATGTTCTATAATGATTGAGAAGTCTTTTCTACCGTTTGGTTGTCTGCCTGTGATATGTATTGCTCCGGGTAATCCGGTACTGCCGGTAGTATATAATCTTCCTTTGTATTGAGCGCCTGGAAGTGGAGGGACAATACAATTACTTGTAAAAAGGATAGGGCCATTGAAGGTTGTAAATTCATCACGCTGTTTCCACCAAGATTCACCATAGTGCGCACGTAGGTGATTGAATTGTTTGAAGTAAGGCCTATAAAATGCAGGAAGCATCTCACAGTGTGTATATATGTCAATACCGTGCTCTTTTGTTTCGATAAGTAGATCTTCTAAGTCTCGAAGATCATGTCCACTGACAAGAATTCCGGGTTTAGTTCCTGTGCTTAAGGGTACGATCGACTCTCTGCAACTACCGTATTTGTCAGCGTGAGCATCGTGTAAAAGTTTCATTGCTTTCGTACCGTATGTACCCACTTCTAGCACCAAATTCAAAGCATCCTCTTTTGATATGTGTTCTCGAGTTGTTTCACTAAGCGCATATTCGATAAATGATAGAAGCTCCGTATCTGACCGATCAAGATTGCTAGCATGTTCTATGTAGGCAGCCATGCCTTTGATGCCATAGGTAGCCAATTCGATAAGAGATCTTATGTCGTTGTCTGTATTTCGAAGAACGCCAACATCTCGCCATTCATTATGGATATGTTTCGTAGAAATAATCATTGTACATTCTATAGGAAGGTTGGAGTCGAGGAATGTGATATCATTGAGAAGATAAAGCTTATTACACAACTCCTTGCGAATGGAATATCCTTTTGCAATTTTATTCTCGATACTATTGGCATCGAAATTAGCGTTTGTAATACTACTAAATAATGCATCTAAGATGAATCGCTCTGCGGGAGCAGAAGGTTGTAATAAACGCCTTAATCGTTGGTTGTATATAGCAATGCCTCGTGTTACGAACAACAAAAGGTCGAGAAGATTTGAGGTTTCGGCTGTTTTGCCACAAATACCGACTGTTGTACAACCGATATTACGAGATGATTCTTGACATTGAAAACAAAACATTCTGGCTTCTTTATGTTCCATAATTTATAATGTGTGATTTGAAAAGATTTAAAGGTCCGAGATAAACAAACGGAGTTGTCTTTTTATAGAACAACTCCGTTTGTGTTTTTGCTTATTTATTTGGTCGAAATAGAGTCTATATTGAGATGATTTATTACAATTGGATCAAATATATACCCTTCCATAACTTGCTTGCCTTGCAATGATTGATCAAGGTGAAGAATTCCTTCTTTTGCCATTGCTTTAAAGTCTTGCTTGATTGTTGATACAGTCGGATATTTTTTAATATTCTTCATCAATTCGTCAGAGGTATCGAAAAAGACAACAATACCTCCTTTTTGTACGTATTTATCAAGACTTTCTGTTGTGGCGATTCCCTCAATAGCAGGAACACCCCACAAGAATTGAATTCCTTTAGGATTTGATTTTACAGCATCATTGATCAAATCACCAGCATAATCATTGATGTCGAATGAGTAGGTTAGTCCACTGATTGCTTGAGGGGTAACCGTTTCACTGAATCCCTTTTGTCGTCTGATCATATTATAAGCATCCGGATTTCCGCTAATAAGCTGAATTTTTTCAGGAGCCATTTTTTTTGTTTCAAACAAACGTTTCATTTCCAAACCTGCCATTTGACCGGCAAGTAAGTTATTGGTTCCAACGTAAAACAATCGCTTACTATTTGGTGCATCTGAGTCGAAAGTGGCAACAGTAATTCCTGCTTCAACGGCTCTATTTATCGCAGGTGTGACTTCTGCAGAGTTGGCACAACTTATGAGTATACCATCAACTTTGTATTTGATAAGGTTGTCAATAATTTCAGATTGCTCAGCAGCTTCTACACCAGATGGTGCTTCCCATGTAACAATTATACCAAGAGAGTCGCCCATTGCTTTGGCATTTTGTTTGACTTCTTCAAAAAGAGGGTTGTTGATTTTCGGTATTACAGCAATGATTGTTTTCTTCTTGGCCACATCTTTTGTGTCCTCTTTCTTGTGCTCGGCACAACCTACGAATGCAAAAAAAGCAAAGGTAGCTAAAAGAGCTGTGGAGAGTAACTTTTTCATAACCAATACATATTTAAGTTTTACAATTAGTCAGATGATCTCATTATAAAACTCATAAGTATCAGAT
>X396_Morelets_crocodile__coassemble_113_pt1 | contig 12912 bp, 6 predicted proteins | sample X396_Morelets_crocodile__metabat2_low_PE_001 | metagenome-assembled genome bin X396_Morelets_crocodile | reverse complement strand
ACTGGTAAATAACCAGGCTAATCAGATAAAACTTAAATAAGATCCGATTGGCCGCAGATACCTTCTTTAGCCAGTTGTCTTTTTGCACATCGACCAGATGAATGTCGTAACCTTCCCACCACAGCGCGTTGAGAATGTTGGCAGTAGCTTCGCTGTCGGGTGGAAGCATAAACATTGTTTCCTTTAGCTTTTCATCTTGTTTGTAGGTTATAAACAAACGGTCGAAAGTATCTACCCGGATGGATACGACATCTTTCTTCATGATGTTCCACGTTTGTTCTACGCGCACAACAAACTTAAACAGATAATACAGCAAGGCAGCCAGTGCAACGAGGCTCAGTGTCGAAGTGAGCGGATCTTCAATAGCAAAAAAGATCGCGAACGAGACAAATAAAATAGGTATCGAAGAGCTTACCAAAGCAATCTCACGGATGGCTTTTCTTCGTTCTATAGACTTCGCTTCTTCTTTTAATCTGCTAAAATCGGAGTGTTTAGTGATAAAAATAGAGTCACTTAGCAGATGAATGAATTGTTTCTTTCCTTTGTACGTTGCATTCATATCTCGTGGCTTTAAAATAATTGTTTCCCAATGTATTGAATTATTGATAAAAAACATCAAACCTGCCTGCAATTTTTTTGTTCACTGCATAATAAGCTATACTTTTATCTCTGAAATGTAAACGAAAATACACAAGCAAGGTGGCTAAACAAGTTGTTGAAACGCCTCTGATGAGGCAATACTTTGAAATAAAATCGAAACATCCCGACGCGATTCTGCTGTTTAGGGTGGGCGACTTTTACGAAACATTTTCGGATGATGCGGTTGCCGCTGCCGAGATATTGGGAATTACACTAACCAAACGTGCCAATGGCGCGGCGCAATATGTAGAGCTAGCCGGTTTTCCTCACCATGCTTTGGATACATACCTTCCTAAGCTCGTACGTGCGGGTAAGCGTGTAGCTATTTGCGACCAACTCGAAGACCCGAAACAAACCAAGAAACTTGTAAAACGAGGCATTACGGAATTGGTAACGCCCGGCGTTTCGATCAATGATAATGTGCTCAACCACAAAGAAAACAACTTCCTTGCGGCCGTACATTTCAAAAAGGATACCAACGGTATCGCATTTCTCGATATCTCGACGGGCGAGTTTCTGACGGCCGAAGGGACCATCGACTATATCGACAAACTTCTCAACAACTTCTCTCCGAAGGAAGTACTGATCGAAAGAAACAACCGCAAGCAATTTGAAGAGTGTTTCGGTTCGCGCTATTTTACCTTTGAGCTTGATGACTGGATCTTTACCACCGAAGCGGCAAACGATCGTTTATTGAAGCATTTTGAGACCAAGAACCTCAAAGGATTCGGAGTACAACACCTCAAGAACGGCGTGATCGCGTCGGGTGCAATCTTGCACTACATGGACGCGACTCAACATAATCAACTCTCACACATCACGTGCTTGTCGCGTATCGAAGAAGACCGCTACGTGAGACTCGATAAGTTTACCGTGCGTAGTCTCGAACTCATCTCTACGATGAACGAGGGCGGTACGTCGCTACTCAACATCCTCGACCGCACCGTATCGCCGATGGGTTCTCGTTTGATGCGTCGTTGGTTGGTATTTCCATTGAAAGATGTGAATCCGATTCGCGAACGTCAGGCTGTGGTAGAACACTTCTTTCGCAAACCGGAATTAAAGCGCGTACTCGACGAACAGCTTTCGCTGATTGGCGACTTGGAGCGTATCATTTCCAAAGTAGCCGTAGGACGTGTTTCGCCGCGCGAGGTTGTGCAATTGAAGGTTGCGTTGAACGCGATCGAACCGGTACGCCATTTGTGCATCGAGTCGGACCAACCTGCCTTGCAACGTATTGGCGAGCAGCTCAACCCTTGTTTGTTGATCCGCGAACGTATCGAATGTGAGGTAAATAACGATCCGCCTACGTTGATTAATCGTGGGGGCGTAATCCGTGCGGGCGTAAACGAACAACTCGACAAGTTGCGCGAAATTGCCTATTCGGGCAAAGACTACTTGTTGCAATTGCAGCAACGCGAGTCGGAAAAAACAGGAATCCCGAGTTTGAAGATCGCATTCAACAACGTGTTTGGTTACTACATCGAAGTGCGTAATACGCACAAAGACAAAGTGCCGGCCGAGTGGATCAGAAAGCAAACCCTGGTGAATGCCGAACGCTACATTACACAAGAACTAAAAGAATACGAAGAGCAAATTTTGGGAGCAGAAGAGAAAATTCTTTCGCTCGAAACATCGATTTTCAACGAACTTGTCATGGGATTGATGGACTACATCGCATCCATCCAGACCAATGCTTCGTTGATTGCTCAGCTCGACTGCTTGCTTTCATTCGCAAAGATCGCAGCCGAAAACAAATACATCTGCCCCGTTGTAGACGATAGCGATGCGCTCGATATCAAAGAAGGGCGTCACCCGGTGATTGAAAAGCAATTGCCTGTAGGCGAACCTTACATCACGAACGACGTATATCTCGACAACGAATCGCAGCAAATCATCATCATTACCGGGCCCAACATGGCGGGTAAGTCGGCACTATTGCGCCAGACCGCGCTGATAACGCTGATGGCTCAAATCGGTTCGTTCGTACCGGCCGCAAGCGCAACAATAGGCATTGTGGATAAGATCTTTACACGTGTAGGCGCGTCTGATAATATCTCGCTGGGCGAATCTACCTTCATGGTCGAGATGAACGAGGCTGCCGACATCCTAAACAACCTTTCGTCAAAGAGCTTAGTCCTTTTCGACGAGCTGGGACGTGGTACGAGTACCTACGACGGTATCTCGATCGCATGGGCCATTGTCGAGTACATCCACGAGCATCGCAAGTCGCGCGCCAAGACACTCTTTGCGACGCACTACCACGAACTCAACGAGATGGAAAGCAGTTTCGCGCGCATCAAAAACTACAACGTCTCGGTGAAAGAGGTGAATAACAAGGTGATTTTCCTGCGCAAGCTCGTAAGGGGCGGCAGCGAACATAGCTTTGGTATCCACGTAGCCAAAATGGCCGGCATGCCGCAAAGTATCGTGAAACGTGCCGACGAGATTCTAAAGATTCTTGAAACGGAAAACCGCAAAGGAACAGCGGCAACCAAGAGTGAGAAGAAGATCAAAGCAAAACCGTCGGTACAGCAACAAGACGGCATGCAGCTCAACTTCTTCCAACTCGACGATCCCATCCTTTCGCAAGTACGCGACGAGATCATGAACCTCGATATCAACAACCTCACTCCGGTAGAAGCGTTGAACAAACTCAACGATATCAAGAAGATCGTAAAAGGAAAGTAAACCGGTTTTCCCGCAAACGTTTCCCCATAAAGGAACCTTTGCAATAAACCCTTCAAATACACTAAGGGGACGTAGCGTAAAAACTGCGTCCCCTTTTTTGCGTCTTCTTGCAAGTTAAAAAGGGATGTATTTTGAGCTAGATGGATGATTTTGCTCAGATTTTCACCTTCGGAAAACGACCTTTTCAAATACACGTAATGTGTTGATTGCGGTACTAATTGCCTGTTTTTATGTAGCATAAGGGAAGTTATCAACACATGGAAGGGGATGGTGTTGAAAAACCTTGCATGGTTCTTGAAAAAAGGTCGTTTACTTCTTCCGGAAAGCTCGTTAGATTCTTGGGAAAACCTAATAAAGTTCTTGCAAAGAGTTGAAAAAGTCTTCGTGGAGAGTTGCAAAGATCTCTACGAAGACTTTTTTTAGTTTCCTCGAAGACTATTTTGCTTTATAGTGAAGAGTGAAAAACGTTTTCATTGAAAACTGTTTTCACTCACGCCGCGTCGCTGTTTTACGCACCGTGCGTGCCGGTTGGGTTATTCTCGAAAACCAATGGCTTTAACTCCGCGAGACTGAATTGTGGTAGCCTAAAGTAGGAGCGTGCCGTGCCCAAAGCAAGGAGAGCGAGTTGGGCAAAACAAAATGAAAGGACATCGAAGGTCAGGCGGGAAATGTGTAATCACGCTGCGCACTTGCTTATAGAAAAGAAGAAGCTTCGGTAAGAGGCGAGGGGTTTTTTCTTACGATTGTCTACTTTTTTTCAAGTTGTCATTTAGCGGCATCTAGCTCGAAAACGATCTATTTTCCCACACGCGTAGGCTCACGCATTGGTAGTCCCTTTGTTTGGGTATAAATGGAAAACTACAATAAGCCTTATGGACAGGGTGTTTTAGATATACGAAGAGAGGGAGATGTATTTGTGGTTACAGGTACAAAAGAAAAGGCCCCCGGTAAATGCCGAGAGCCTTTGAGTTATTTTACAGTTCCTGCTTTGTATCCTTCACGGAAGCCGTGTATAAAGTCGTTTATAAAGTTTGGATCGGTTAGTTGTATAATGATCGTTATCACGGCAGAAGTAATCAGAATGAGTTTGATGACCTTTTTAAAGTCTACTTCTCCCGCATGGTTACGCCACAAACGATCTATACGTGATTGTTCCTTTATCATAACCTTGAGATTTATTTCTGCAAGTTGATAAATGGCATCGCGCCGTTGCCGGTCGAAAGAGGCATCTTGCCGTCCCACTTTTCGATGGCTTTGAGTTGGATCAAGGCCGGTGTGATCGACTCTTGCATGATGCGGTTGGCATCTGCTTTCCCTTTGGCAGTAGCTACTTCTTTCTCTGCTTCTGCTACGGCAGCCTTTTTCTCGTTTTCAACTTTCAAGGCGTTCTGAACGGCTGTATTCTTTGCGTCGATCGCGGCTTGCAGTACTTCGTTTGGTTTTACCGACGACTGGATGTTGGTAAACGTAAAGCCTCGTTTGCTTAAACGCTCTTTTAGCAATTCTTCCACTTCTTTCTCGAAGGCCGGACGATTGTTGATTAGCGAATCGGTATCGTATATTCCGGCAATGTCTTTGTAGGCATTCTTCACCTCGGTAAGGATCACCGTGTTTTCAAGTTCCTTGGTCGTCTTGCGGTACTTTAGGAAGACTACTTTGGCATTGGCGCGTTCGATGTAATATTCGATCGTAGGATCGGTTTTGAAGATCGTACCTTTCTTGTCTTGAATGTCGAATGGTTCGTAATCGACGATCTGCGCAAAGGCAGGGTATTCAAACAGTTGTTTCATAAAGCGGTTGTATACTACCCAACCGGTTTTTACTTCCGCGTCGTCGACACCACGGTCGCTTCCGGCAAGGTTTACGATCACTCCGGTCTGTCCCGAGTCGATTCTTTCGATGGCCATCATAGAGAATATGGCGATGGAGATACCAATGATGACTACAAGGAATGCAATCAATTTTACGGATAGTTGTTTCATCTTATTGCTTTTAGTGTTTATTTCTGATTTGAAAATGTAGAGGCCGGAAGCAGTGCTTCATTGACCAGGTTGGCACGGGTAAAGGGTTGCCATCCGTAACGTACGCTTACGGGTTGCTTTACCTCATTGGCTTTGAGTGTAACTTTGTTGCCGTTGGTTGTGGCCGATGCCGGGTAATACATGCCATCGTTACCTGCAATTTCGAAACCAATCAACGCGTCGCCTTCCACCGGTTGCAGCGTTGTTGCATTGTTGAAGGTTACTTCCACTACCTTGTCTTTGTATTCGATGCGACTTGGTTCGGGGCCGAAGGCGGTAAGTTGGTTACGTCCGTAACTGTTTTTCAATGCCTGCAATGCCAATCGTTGGCCAATCGGTTGCTTGTCGGTAGGATGCACGTCGAGCGAATCTCCTTTGTCTGAACTCACGGCCATGTATACGTTCGGAATCGTTTGCGCGAGTTTGCGTTGCGAATCACGGAAGCGCGGCCAGCTCGGACGGTTGAGCGACGAAAGTTGCACGAAGTAAAACGGAAGGTTTTGATCCCAGTTGGTGCGCCAACTGTTGATAAGTTGTGTAAAAAGTGCTTCGTGTATTTCCGTATTGTGTGCGTTGCTTTCGCCTTGATACCAAAGTACGCCGCGCACGGGATACTTTTGAAGCGGCTCTATTCCTGCCTCGTACAAGTAGCAAGGCTGGTAGGGGTGACGCTGTTCTTTGTATTCCGATTGCTTGATGTTTTTGGCTCCGCGCTCGCGACACCATTGCTGAATCATGTCGTTTTTGGTCCAATCTTTCAAGATGTCTACGAGTTGATGATTGTGCTCAAGGCTTTTGCGATCGATCCACGACTCGGTGTTGGATCCGCCTACGGCGTTTAGGATCAAACCGACCGGTACTTGCAACGAGTCTTGTAGCATCTGCCCAAAGTAGTAAGCAATGGCCGAGAAGTCTGCTGCCGTTGCCGGAGTTACTTCCTGCCAACCGTTGTTACGGTAATATTGGAGGTTGTTGAGCGAATCCATGGTTGCTTTGGGCCACTCTACATCGTAGGTTTGCCAGCGAGGTTGCATGTTGAGCAAACGAATATTGGGATTGTGAGCTTGTTCGATCGCTTCTTTTCCGCCTTTGCTTTGCTTGAGCATCCATGCCATGTTGGACTGACCCGAGCACAACCACACTTCGCCTACCATTACGTTTTGGAAGCTTTTGGTCTCCTTGTCTGCTTTCACTTCGAGGGTGTAAGGGCCGCCGGCCGGTAAGGCTGGTAAAGTCAGTGTCCATTTGCCGTTGTCAGGCGTAGTGGTCTTGGCTTTCTTTCCGGCTATTTCGATCGCAATTTTAGTTCCTTTATTGGCAGTTCCCGAGAGTGTCAACGGCATGTCGCGTTGCAACACCATGTGATCCGAAAAGGAGATCGGAAGGGTAAGTCCGCCGAAGTCGCCAGTGATCGAACTGTATACGCGCTTTGCGATCAGTGATGCACCTTGAGCATTGGGGTGAATGGCATCGGGCAACAATTCGGGGCGGTTGTAAAGAACTTCCTGCAAGTCGATGAGTTGTAGTTTTTGTGTCGCGGCAATCTGTTCGATGTGCTGCTGAATTTGCCAATACCAGTCGCGCGTTCCCGATTTGAAGCGACTGTGCTTGTCGGTAATGGGCGAGAGGCGGCAGATCAACACGCGCACGTTCGGATTCGAAGCTTTGATGTCTTGAATCAGTTGCAGGTAATCGGGAATAAAGTTTTCCTGATAGTCGGGCCAGTTGCGCGGGTCGGTATCGTTAAGACCCAAGTGAATCACCGCAATATCGGGCTTGTATTGCAGAGCTGCTTGGTATTCTTCCTGTTCGTTGTAGGGGCGATGGCCTTTGCGCAGCAGGGTAGAACCGCTTTTACCAAAGTTTTGTACTTCGTATTCGCTGCCGAGTAGTTGTTGTAGTTGGGCAGGATAGGAGTTGGTTTCTCTGTTCTCGATCCCGTATCCGTAAGTTACACTATTGCCTATGCAAGCAACTTTTACTTGGGCAACTAACGGCATACCGACGACAACGGAAACGAGGAATAAAATAAGTCGGTGTGTACTCATGTGGACTTTTTAGTTGGTTAGTGCGGCTAAATTAGTGAATTCTTGTAAAATAGACTTCAATTCAAAAGGAAAAAGGGAGCTTCCGACGCGGAAACCCCCTTTTAAAGTGTGTGTTGATTTATAGACGTTCAACAAACGCCTATGTTTTAATATCCTGAGTTCTGTACCAGCTTCGGATTTTTATCCAAAGAGCTTTGCGACAATGGTAAATATCTATTGTGCTCTGCAAATGTACGTGTTTCTACGAAAAATGGTTCGCCTTGCAGATTCAATTTATGATCTCCGTTTGGATAGGTTTCGTCTAAGATCGGATTCTCATTTCCGGCCTGACGGCAACCATACACTTTTCCGTTCAATACATCTTTTGCAATGTTCCAGCGAATGATGTCGAAGCGACGCATTCCTTCGTATGCAAATTCTACGCGACGCTCACGGCGAATTAGTTGACGTAGTTTGTCTTGAGAGTTATACTTGCTACGATCTACCGCAGGCATACCGGCTCTTTGGCGCACGGCATCAATGGCTGCATACATTTCGTCATTGATCAGGTTGAGCTCGATCATTGCTTCTGCTTTTGAAAGAAGCACTTCGGCATAGCGAATCACCATGATGTTGCGACCTGTATTCCACATATCGTCGTACTGATCGATTGGATTGATGTACTTCTTGAAGTTATAGCCTGTTTTTGTTGAGTTGTTGGCTTTTGCAGGATGGTCGTCGTTTCCGGAAATAACCGGAGAGAAGACTTTTCCGTTGTATACTTGTCCTGGATAAACGATGGTTGCGGCCAAGCGAGGGTCTCTATTTACATACGGATTGCTTTCAACGTATGTTCCCGCTGCTTTGGCTTCTTCGATGGTGAGTCCGTCTGCCATTTCATAGGTATCTACCAACGTTTGTAACGGAACGATAGATGACCAGCCTCCGGCACTGTTTGGTGTGTATGCGCCGAACGACATACCATAGTCACTTTTGATGTGTTCTATTTCAAGAATTGCTTCGTCATTACTTTCATTCGACATTAAGAAAAGGTTGTTGTATGCACCTTCTCCGTTGTTGAACAAGGAGTAACCGGTGATTTGGTTTGCAATATCCTTAACTTCAGCATACATTCCTTTGAATAGGTAAACGCGCATTAAAAGAGCTTGTGCTGCAGCATGACTGATACGTCCGCCTGTGCCCGGGCCTTTCTTTAATGCATTCCCATCAATGATTGCTTTTAGTTCGTCGATGATAAACTGCTCTACAGTTTCTTTTGAGTCGCGCGGTACTTCTGCCTCTTGAGGAGTTTGAAATACTCTGGTTACCAATGGAACATCTCCATACGATTGAGTCATGATGAAATATCGATATGCTCGTATAAAGCGCGCTTCCGAGGTGTATTGCTCTTTAAGCCCTTGCGTAGTGAACGTTACCTTTTCTACGTTTTCAAGAAACTCGTTGCAACGGCGAATGGTTCCGAAACTGAAGGTACCTGCTCCGGTATCCGACTGTGTCATTTGTCCGTTACCGATAACTTGCCAACCTTCGTGACGGTGAAAGTTGTAAGCGTTGTCAGATCCGCAGTCGCGGTATAATATGGTGCTTCCGCTTTCGAAACCGTTATAACAACCGGTAAGTGCTAACGAAGCATCTTTTTCTGTTTTCCAAAAGGTAGATGGCGACAAGGCGTCGGCCGGTGCTCTATCAAGAAAATCACTACACGAAGTGAATACGATAGGTAGAGCAAATAGTGCTTTTATATATGTTTTCATGTCTGAATCGGATTAGAATGTTAGGTTAAGACCGAAAGAGTTTACCATTACTTGAGGGTAGTGGCTACCACGTCCCGATGGTGCTTCCGGGTCCCATCCGTTAATAAACTTAGTTGCTGTGAACAGGTTTTGTCCGCTATAATAGATTCTCAAACGAGTGATTCCGCTTCCGGCCAACCAAGCAGCTGGTAATGTATATCCAATTTGTAGATTCTTTAAGCGAACATAGTTTGCATTCTGCAACCAGAAAGAAGACGACAAAGAAGGCATACTCGGACCTGCTGTATTGGCAGTAAGGCGAGGCATTGCCGCATTCGGATTTTCCGGTGTCCAGTGGTCTCTCCAGATTACATTTGGTTTGCCGTCATCTCCGGCAAGGTCGCCGAATACGGTTCCGTCCATATAGCGTTTTACACCTGCTGCACCTTGGAAGAATGCTGTAAAGTCAAACCCTTTCCATTCTGCGCCGATATTAAGACCGAATACGTATTTCGGATCTTTGGTACCCATGATAACACGGTCTTTTCCATCCAATACGCCATCGTTGTTTTGATCTTTGTATTTCAAGTCTCCTGCTTGTGGTTTGCCGGTAAGCTTGTATGTTGCATAGGTGTCTACGTCTTCCTTAGATTGGTAGAAGCCGATTGCCTCATATCCATAGATTGAGTTCAACGAGTTTCCAAGACGTTTGATATCATTACCACTAATGATTTCATCTTGTCCTGCTAATTGAAGGATCTTGTTTTTATTGTATGCAAAGTTTCCGTTGAAGTTGAGTTTAACTTCTCCTACTTGTTGTGCGTACGATGCAGATACTTCAATACCGGTATTACGAACCTTACCTACATTGTCGATAAACTTGCCCAATGCATAGGTATCAGGTGTAGGTACTTCCATCAGGATATCTGAGGTAGTACGATTGTAGTAATCGAATGTAAGATTCAACTTATTGAATACCGTCATGTCGAAACCAAGTCCCCATGTTTCGGATGTTTCCCATTTCAAGTTCGGATTCTTTGCTGTTCCTGTTGCTCCACCCGAAGTAATCACGCCATCGAAAGGATAATTGTATCCAAGGCCTAATACGGGAATGGTAGGATAGTATTCGTCCATCGCGTTTTGGTTACCCAATTTACCCCATGAAGCACGCAATTTAAGGTTTTGCATGGTTGCTCGTACATCCTCCATGAAATCTTCTTCCGAGATTCTCCATCCTGCCGAGAACGAAGGGAAAGCTGCCCAACGATTTCCTTTGGCAAAACGTGATGATCCGTCTTAACGAACGTTTGCTTCGAGAAGATATTTGCCTGCATAGTCGTAGTTGACACGACCAAACCAAGAAAGCATTGCTAGTTCACGAGTATATCCGCTTGCTTGCATTCCTGCAGTACTACCAGCATTGATATCGCCCAATTCGTTACTTGGGAAGTTTTGACGATAGGCTCTGTTTTCTTTGTATTTGAATAGCTCTGAGTGGAAACCGGCAAGAGCACTCAAGTTATGTTTACCAAATGATTTATCGTAGGTAAGAAGAACGTCTGCAGAAGTTGTGGTTCTGAAGTAGTCGTTCTGATACATCTTGTTTGGTCCTTGATATTTGTTTGGATTGTATTGAATGTCTTTAATAAATTCGTTTTCGTCACGTACGTCCGATTTGTAAGAAAGGACACCTTTGATATCTAATCCCGATAGAATGTTGTATTTAATCGATCCAATACCTAAGAAATATTGGTGAACTTTTTCCATTTGTCCGCCAAGATCCATCCATGCAATAGGGTTACCATCGCCGATTACACCGTAGTATCCGTCTTCTGTTTTATAAGGGATCCATGGAGAAATACGGTTTACCTGACGGAAGATTTGGTCTACACCGCCTCCAACATAAGGGTTTGTTGCCTCTTTAAGATCAGTTTTAATGTAAGATAGATTTACATTGGTTTCGATACGATCTGTAGGATTTGCATCCAGGTTAACACGTACATTGTACTGGTTTTTACCGGTGTTTTTAATGATTGCGTCTTGTTTTTGATAACCAAGAGAAGTCATGTAACGTACCTTATCGTTACCACCGTTCATATTGATGTTGTGTTGTGTTTGAAAGCCCGAACCAACATAGAATAACTTTTGCCAGTCTGTATTGGGATGTGTATATGGAGAGCTTCCATCTCTAAACTTTTGCAAGTCTTCTTCTGTAAATTTAGGAGACTTTCCGTCGTTGCGAAGAGCTTCGTTATACAATGTCGCATATTCGGCAGAGCCCATGTACTCAGGAAGGTCTGTTGCTTTTTGCCATCCGAAGTTGCCGGTATAATTGATGGTTGTTTTGCCTTCTTTACCACGTTTGGTCGTGATCAAGATTACACCGTTGGCGGCTTTAGATCCGTAAATAGCGGCACTAGCAGCATCTTTTAATACGGTCAACGACTCTATTTCGTTTGGATCTAGATTTGACATCGAGGCTTCTACACCATCAACGATTACCATCGGATCGGAGTTGTTCAAGGTTCCTACACCACGTACTCGGATTGTTCCGCCATCATGCCCGGGAAGTCCGCTACCTTGTGTAACGGCAACACCTGGTAGAAGTCCGGCCAAACCAGCAGAGACACTGGTAAGTGGTCTGTTCTCTAACGCTTTTGTGTCTACAGAAGCAATCGAACCGGTTAGGTTTACTTTCTTTTGTGTACCAAAACCAACGACTACAACTTCATCTAGATTTTGAAGATTCTCTTTTAAAACGATCTTTAGTGGAGTAGAGCCTTTTACGATTACATCTTGTGGTATATAGCCAATGTAAGTAACGTGTAAAGTTGCATTAGGTGCAGCATTGATGGCAAAGTTTCCGTCAAAATCGGTGATTGTTCCGTCTGTTGTTCCTTTTACGACAACATTGGCTCCAATAATCGGTTCGCCGGAAGCATCAACGATGGTTCCTTTTACTGTAATGCCTTTTTGCATTATCTCTGTAACATCCTTTGATTGAGATGGAAGAATAGGATTGGCCGTACTACTTGCCATTGCTGTTCCTGTAAAAATACTCATGAGTAGGAGTGAGTAATAACCTACGTTTGCAATTTTACCGGACAGAGTTTTTTCTCCTTGATTGATTTTAATCTCTTTGTTCCTCATTAGATTAGATTATTGTGATATTAGTTAAAAGACAATCAGAAAGAAACGTATTCCTTTCTGATTGTCTTTTTTAATTTCTTTAATTCGTGTGGTATTTCAGTATAGAAGAGATTAAAGGCCGTATATTTCGTTGTGTGTTCTCTTTAAAAAAATTATCAATTAAAATTGGTATTATGTCGTGTGTTTTTTCAGGTATTTTCCGCTTTTCTTGAATTAAACCTTAATGCTCTATATTATTAGTTGTTAGCAATGAAAATTGGCATTTTAGATTTCTGTATCCTTTCTTTAGGGTACTTGGCAAATATATATATTTAATTTCAATTCGTTCAAAGAATATAACAAATAATTTACCAATATTTTTGATTTTAAGAATAGATAGTTAAAATTTGGTTGGTTTTCTTTCGCAGCGGTTCTTATTAACGCTTATCCCGATCCGGAAATTAAAGTCTTTCTATATCTATGTTTCCTGAAAAAACAAAAGGAGCTACCCGTTTAGAGTAGCTCCTTTGCTTGTATGATGTTACAAATGTATTTCTTAAACATTGAAACGGAAGTGCATGATGTCACCATCAGCAGCAACGTATTCTTTTCCTTCCACGCTCATTTTACCTGCTTCTTTACATGCAGATT
>X396_Morelets_crocodile__coassemble_111_pt1 | contig 12987 bp, 5 predicted proteins | sample X396_Morelets_crocodile__metabat2_low_PE_001 | metagenome-assembled genome bin X396_Morelets_crocodile | reverse complement strand
CCACAGACCAATGTGGTTTCTGCACTTCAGGGATTAGTGCCAGGTGTAACAATTATCAATCGTCCGGGAGCATCTCCATCTGTTAACTTTCGTGGAAGAGGGAATCTTGGAAGTTCAGAGCCGTTGTATGTAGTAGATGGTGTGATTGTTGATGCTGGGTTCTTTTCAAGTATAGATCCGAATGTAATTGAAAACATATCCTTCCTTAAGGATGCGGCATCTTCATCTATTTATGGTTCGCGAGCTGCATACGGAGTCGTGCTTGTTACTACTAAAAATGGATCGAAAGGAACGACACAAGTTTCATATAATGGTATGGTAGGAGCTAAGAAATTTACCTATACTCCAGAATATGTAAACTCGTGGGAATATGCAGAACTCTTCAATGAGGCCATGTATAATACGACACCGGCTAAAGGAAAATTCCAAAAGTATACTCAAGATCAAATCAATCTATTTAGAGACGGATCACAACCAGATCTTTATCCAAATACAGATTGGGTTGATTTGATTTATGATAAATATGCCGTAACCACACAACATTCGTTGAATCTTACCGGCGGAACAGATAAATTAAGCTTCTTTTCGGGCTTTGGTATCGTATATGATGATAACAATCTGCCAGGGCGTGACAACACACGTTATAACATGAATATCAATGTGAAGTCAGAAATGAACAAATGGCTTACTTTCCGCACAGGAATGAAATTCATTTATAGCAAATACAACGTAGACGGCGGGTCTCCATCAACAGATAATATGATGATTGTGCCAAGTACATTTGTAGCGCAACACTCGAATGGACAATGGGGATCGGTAGAGTCAGGACAAGCAGCAAGTAATACATTTGTAAATAGCAATCCGTTACGAGCTTTGAGCAATAGAGATTGGCGTAGAGATAAAAGTACGAAGGGAATCTATGAAGCAGCTCTAGATATCACGCCAATAGAGCGTTTGGTTATTACTGCTCAAGGTGCGTATAGCAACAATGACTTCAAAAACAAGAACTTTGTAGGAACGAGAGATGATGTTCCGAGTTTTCTTGCAGAAGGATCTATTATGCCTAACTCGGGCAACTCTCAAAATTACATGTATATGAACTGGGGTGAAACTTCTCAAGAAGCATATACAGCAACAGCTAGATATAATTTTGATAAAGGAGTGCATTCGTTTGCGGCAATGGCCGGTACATCGTACGAAATCTTTAAATCGCAAAAATTAAATGCACAACGAGATGGTTTCCCTACTGATGGAATGACAGACATGTCGGGCGGAGCTTCTTCTGGTCCGAGCTATAAAAACAGTTCAGAGTCGTTCGAGTATAAAATGATGTCTTATTTTGCTCGAGTAAACTATAGTATCAAAGATCGCTATCTGTTAGAAGCCAACATGCGTGCCGATGGTTCTTCTCGTTTCCACAAAGACAATCGCTGGGGGTATTTCCCTTCATTCTCGGGAGGATGGAGAATCAGTGAAGAAAGCTTCGTTGAAGATTACAGAGACTGGATGAATAACTTGAAATTGAGAGCATCATACGGTAGTCTGGGTAATATCAATAACGTAGGTTATTACGATTACTTCTCAAACTACGGATCGGTAGGTTATTATCCGATGGGAGACCTAATCGGTAATAGTATAACCGAATCAAAACCTGCCAATCCAAACTTGGGATGGGAAAAGGTAACAATGACGAACTTTGGTGTAGATTTCGACTTTTTCAATAATCGATTGAGTGGTACGGTCGAGTATTACATAAAAAACACCAACGACATCTTGCTTGCTTATCCGGTTCCTACTGAAACAGGTATAGCAAAAGATCCTTCGCAAAACCTAGGTCGAGTGAGAAACAACGGTTTGGAAATTACATTAAATCACCGTAACACAGTCGGAGATGTTACATATTCGGTAGGTGGTAACCTTACATGGAATAAGAACAAAATTACAAAACTTGCGAGTGGAGACATTATTCAGAATGTTTCAGGGCATGGAGTAGGTAAATTTATCTTACGTGAAGGAGAAGCTATTGGTTCTTTCTACGGTTTCAAAACAGACGGATTGTATACTCAAGAAGATATTGACAATGGAGAATACTATAAATATGGAACAGTAACTCCAAATGCAGGAGATATTAAGTTTGTGCCAAATCGCGATATCAAATATGGTGAAGCTATAACAAATGATGATCGTGTGATCCTTGGACAAGATGTTCCGAAGTTAACCTACGGACTAAACTTCAACGTTGGTTATAAGAACTTCGAACTTACAATGAACGGACAAGGAGTAACGGGCACTAAAGTTGCATTCGAGGTATATCAAATGCACCCATTCTTTCATGGGCAAGATAACCCACGTAAGTTTCATATGAATCGCTGGACAGAAGAGAATCCAAATGCGAACGCTATTTATCCGAGAATATATATGGCTAGTGATCCTCATACAGCCTATAATCGCACATTTAGCGATTATCATTTATTCGATGCTGACTATTTCCGTATCAAGAACCTTACATTGGCTTACTTAGTGCCAAATGCTGTAACCAAGAATCTTGGTTTGTCAAACTTGAGAGTATACGTAACCGGAGAAAACCTCTTTACTATCAGAGCTGATAAAAAGATCAAAGACTTTGATCCTGAAACAGCTGGCGGGGTAATCTCGGCTTACGGAACGAAAACCTTTGCGTTTGGTGTGAATGTATCATTCTAATCATAACTGCAAAACAATAGAACAGACAAACATAAAAACAAAGAAGTCATGAGAAAATTATATACTTATTCATTTGTATTAGCTTCACTTATTTGTGCAAGCTCTTGTAATCTTGACGTAGAACCACCTACAAGTATCTCTGCCGAAACGTTTTGGAAAACAGATAAAGATGCTTGGTATGCACTCAATGCTTGTTATCGTAGTATGCCGGCTGTTGATATTTATGATGAAATGACAACAGACAATGCTCACTCTCATAAACCATGGGAAGGAAACTTCGAATTGGTGCAAAACGGAGGTATAAGCACAGCAGCTACTTATGGAAGCTATAGTTTTGGTCAAGTGCGCAATACCAATATCTTCCTAAAAAACGTGGAAGGATGCACAATGGACAATCAAATAAAAGAACGCATGAAGGCCGAAGCTCGTTTCTTAAGAGCATTATCATACATGCGCCTTACATCTTATTACGGAAAAGTGGCAATCATTGAAGAACCACTTAGTTATACCGATCCTACAGTACCTCGCAATAGTGTTGAAGAAGTGCAAGCGTATATCTTAAAAGAGCTAGCTGAAGTTGCACAAATCTTGCCGGAGCAATATACCGGAGGTTATTTGCAAGAAACAAGCCGCATCACACGTGGAGCCGCTAATGCATTGAGAGCACGTGCAGCACTTTACTTTGGCAATTACGCAGAAGCCGAAAGCTCTGCTCGCAAAGTAATGGATATGGGTAGATATGGCTTGTTCCGTATTTCGTCGCTCAATGCAAAGCAACAAAAAGAGGCCGACGAAATGGCATTATACATTGACTTCGAGGCGAAGGGTATAGATAAAGATGCATTTGCAAAAGGTATGTTCAGCTACGAAGGACTTTGGCACCGTGGCAATGCCAATGCTTCGAATCCGGAATTTGTATTGTTTAGAGAATACAGTACAGATGTTTCATCGCTCGATGTTTCTCGTTATACGTATATGATCCCGCTACAAATGTCGCTTGACTATGGTTTCTCTTCATACGAACCAATGCAAGACTTGATCGATGCTTACTGGGATATTGATGGTAAAACATTACGTACACCAATCAGCGTAGATCAACGCAAAGCAAACTATGAAAAGATTTGGAAACAAGCCAAAGACATGCGTGATGAGGAGTACAATGAATTTGCTTCGAGCGAGAAGTTGATGGAGTATGATTATATGAATGAATTCCGTAATCGCGACAGCCGTTTGTACGCATCGATGATGTTCCCATTCAAAGGATGGCATCACTCCTCAAAAGGTTCTGTGTTGTATTTTAAATGGAATCCGGCTTGGGTTAATAGCAACGGTAACGAATCGTGGACAGGATATAGCTATCGTAAACTGGTGACAGTAGATCCGTTGATGATGGATAGTTATGGCTACTCGACAGAACCTTATCCGGTAATTCGCTATGCAGAGGTGTTACTTACATTTGCCGAAGCCAGAACGATGAATATAGGTTACGATGCAGAAGTAAAAGCAGCATTAAATGATTTGCGCGATCGTTGTGGTATGCCAAAGGTACCTGAAGCTCTATCAAAAGATCAAGCAATAGAACTCATTCGCAACGAACGACGTATCGAGTTGGCAGCCGAAGGGCATCGTTACAACGATATTCGTCGTTACGGAAAAGACTATGCACGTAAGGTGATGACCGGAGCTTCTACCGCGCCCGACGGTTCGGTTGTAATTCAAAAAGCATGGGACGACAAGCTGATGTTAATGCCTATTCCACAGTCGGCTATCGACAAGAATCCACTGTTGAAAGACGATCAAAATCCGGGGTATTAATGAGATAAAAATAAATGAACAACTAGCAAAGGGTTGTCTTCTTCGATACCGAAAGAAGGCAACCCTTTCTTCTAACTCTAAATCAAATGAAACCATTCTTAGGAATCTGTTGTCTGTATAGCCTCGTTGCATGCACCACAACATATCCGGGCGAAACAAGTCAGTACGAAAGCTTTGCGCCCGACGGAATCGAAATCAAAGTAGCCGAGACGCCTTGGACGGCCGATATGCACGGAAATCACAGGGCTATAGTGCAAGTTTCGGGAGATGAAGTCGTAGCCAAAGCCTCTTTGAAATGGCGCAGACCTGATCTTCGTCCCGATACCAAGAAAGTAGTAGTAACCGACGCACAAGGAAATGAAATACAAAACGTACTCGTACAAGCCTTGAATGCCGAAGAAGGCACCATCTTGTTCGAGCCTACGGCCGGAAAAGGAACGTATTATATTTATTATCTGCCCTATAAATACCGTAAAGGTTGGGACGATGCCCGCTACGGCAAACCCTGGAACGACTATCTTGCGCCTGTATACGAAGCAGATGCTTCTTGGGTAAATACGGCAAAGCAAACAGATCAGCAAGCTGTGGCAAAAGTAGTTGGCTATGAAAGTCGTACGCAATTCGACTTCTTTACTCCGATGGGGCTTATCGCTACACAAGCAGAAGAAGACTCGATCAAAACTGTAAACCCATCCAATCCCGTGGTCTTTATCGAAGACAGAGCCTATCCCGTGCGTTTGAAATATAATTTGCCCGTAAAATGGAAAAAGAATACAGCGCACGACAACTTTGAAGGAAAGGCCTCGCCAAACGAGTATTATACGTGGCAAATTGCCTTATGGGCAGCACGCGATACGGTAGAAGACGTGAAGCTAACATTCTCCGACTTCAAAAACGGATCGTCTGTTATTCCGTCGGATCAAGTAACTTGCTTCAATCAAGAAGGTATCAACTGGGATGGCAAACCGCTTTCTTTCGATATAGACCTCTCGAAAGGACAAGTGCAACCGCTTTGGTGTGGTATTCAGATCCCTGAAAATGCGAAACAAGGTACATATACCGGAACGGCAACTTTGCATATAAAAGGTAAAGCGCCCGAAGAGTTGACTATTGCAATTCATGTGTCGGGCGAGCCATTGACCGATAAAGGTGACGGAGAATTGTGGCGTCATTCACGATTGCGTTGGTTAAATTCGCAGTTGGGCGTAGATTCGCTTCCGGTTACACCATATACGGCGATTACGACAAAGGGGAATGAAATCACTGTTGCCGACAAGTCGGTATCCTTACAACCTAATGGATTAATCAGCAATGTGAAAACCAACGATCGAGCGTTATATGCTGCGCCGTTGCGTATTGTGGTACAAACGGGTAGGGGCGATGTGGTCTTTTCGGCCGAAGACCTGGAGATCAAACAACCGGTTCCGGGACTTGTAGAGTGGAAGGCTTCGTCGGTTCAAGATGGACTTAACTTTGCATGCAAGGCATATATGGAATACGATGGCTTCATTCGATACGTTGTTTCTTTGACGGCAAACCAAGAAATGGCAATCAAAGACATCAAGGTAGAAAGTGATTATACTGCATACGCATCAACATATTTTATGGGTGCGGGCTTCAAAGGTGGACTTACACCAAAATCGTATACATGGAATTGGGTAGGACCGTATGATAGTTATTGGGTTGGTAACGAAGAAATCGGCGCACACGTTGAGTTTAGAGGAGGCACCTACCATGGTCCGTTGCTCAACGACTACAAACCGGCACCGCCTGCCGTATGGAGCAATGATGGAGCGGGTAGTGTTTCGCTCGTGAAAAGTGCGAATAATACAACGAAAATCGTAGCATCTACCGGAGTTTGTGCCTTGGGTACAACTCCTACAAACCTTGAGTTTGACGTGTTGCTTACGCCGGTGAAGAAACTCAACAGCAAGAAACATTTCTCGGAACGTTACTTCCATTCACAACCTTCCGCATTTGATTCGGCTGCGACCGAAGGGGCAAATATTGCCAATATTCACCATGCACGCAACTTAAATCCTGTGATCAACTATCCGTTTATTGTGCGAGATTCGTTGGTGCAGTTTATTAAGCATCAGCACGAATACGACAGAAAGGTGAAACTGTACTACACGATTAGGGAACTGACCAACTATACCACTGAGATCTATGCATTAATGAGTCTGGGCAACGAGATATTTCACGAAGGTCCGGGATACGGTACGCCTTGGCATACCGAACACTTGATTGATGGATACAAACCGGCATGGTACACTGAACTTCCGGGCGAAAACGCAGATGCGGCTTTAGTCTTGAGCGGATTCTCCCGCTGGATCAACTACTACCTCGAAGGCTTGCGTTGGATGTTTGAAAACTATGAAATAGACGGTATTTACATGGACGACGTATCGTTTGACCGTAACGTAATGAAACGAATGCGCAAGATTATGGAGCAATACCACCCGGGTGCGCTGATTGATCTACACTCGAATACGGGCTATTCCATCGGGCCAATGAATCAGTACACTGATTTCTTCCCATACATCGATAGGTTGTGGTTTGGCGAAAGCTTTAAATACAATCAAATGACACCCGACGAGTGGTTCGTTACGTTTTCGGGGATTCCTTTCGGTATGATGAGTGAAATGCTGCAAGACGGAGGCAACCGTTTTCTCGGAATGGTGTATGGAACCACGGCACGACATTCGTACGGACCGTATTCTCCTGCTCCGGTTTGGGCGCTGTGGAAATCGTTCGGAATTGAAGACGCTACTATGATCGGATATTGGAACGACGCATGTCCGGTACAAACCAACAATGCCGACATCAAAGCAACATGCTATGTTAAAGACGGAGCTACATTGATAGCACTCGGGAACTTCTCCGATAAAGCACAATCTACGACGCTCACGTTCAATTGGAAAGCGTTGGGACTTGATCCGACCAAGGTAAAAGTAGTTGCGCCGGAAGTAGAAGACTTCCAAGCTGCAAATACATATAGCCTCGCAACCCAATATACGATCAATCCCAAAGAAGGTCTTCTTCTTGTCGTAGAAGAGTAATTCTTAATAAAAGAGGGTTTCGAGATAATTTATAATTGGGAATCAGATTTAAACTCTAAATCTGATTCCCGATATTTCGTTTACATCATGAGTAAAACAATTACAACACCCCATAAAATCAGCAATGTATTTCCTACTGCATATGTAACAGTATAGCCTAGAGCTGGAATTGTACTTTCAAGAGTATCCTGAATAGCTCCTAATGCTGCAGTTGTTGTTCTTCCTCCGGCACAACAACCAAGTGTAACGGCGGGATGAAATTTGAATAATTTATCTCCGATGATAACGCCCAAAATGAGCGGAATGGAAGTTGAAAGTATTCCTGCAACAAATACAATTAAACCCACATCTTGCAGTCCGGTAATAAATTTAGGGCCGGTAGTAATACCTACAACTGCAATAAACATATTTAATCCGATGTTATTCAAGATCCATAAGGATGCTGGCGGAATGTTTCCGTACATAGGACGTTTGGTACGTAACCAACCCAATACGAGTCCGGCAATTAAAGCACCGCCACTGGTACTCAGGCTTATCGGAACTTGGCCTAAATGAAAAGCTAAAGAACCAATTATCCCTCCGATAACAATACCTAAACTTACAAACGTAAAATCCGTTTTATTAGACGGTCGTTCAACATAACCTAAACAAGGAGCTGCTCTCATTATATCTTGTGTGAGTCCCACTATTTCGATGCGGTCTCCTTCATGTATCAAAGTTTGTTTTAACACCGGAATTTCAATTCCGGTTCGTGTGATTGAGCGTATTGTAACGCCATGCATATAAAGCGATTTATTAAGCTGCTCTACTGTTTTGTCTCGAGCCCCTTTATGATTAACCAATACATATACTTTTTCTACCGGAAAGTTTAGTAGTACAGCATCGTGGATTTCTTCACCGATCCAACCTTCGTCTTCGATAACATATTCTCTTCGTCCCGAAAGAACAATATCGTTGTTTATTTCTAATTGCAGGTCGGGATGAGGCTCAACTAGTTTATCGTTCTTTCGCACCCGCTCTACGTAAGCAGTACGACCTAGTTTCTGTATCTCTTCTTCCAAAGCTTGTACTGTTTTCCCGTTTGTAAACCAAGCCCCTTCGATCTTATAAGCTCTGAACACTACGGGCCTATTGGCATTTTCAAAAGCCGGATCGTCTAATATTTCGCTTTTGTTGAGTTGTACTTCTAGCTCCTTTGTTTGTGCTTTCACTTTTTTGAGGCCGCCAAGTAAGAGTGGACCTAACATACTAAGCAGATATGCCGACCCAATTGTGCCGAAAAGATATGTTACGGCATACGAAACGGGCATTATGTCGTACCATTGTTGCTTTATATCAGATGCTACATTTGAAGTCTCTATGGTTGAGGTACCCACGCCTAATATGGCAGACATGGTTTGAGATCCGGCTAATAGACCTACAGCTTCCCCTGTGTTGAATCCGAATAGTTTAGAGACACCGAAAGGTGCCAGTAAGCACATAAGGCACAAAACAATAGCAAACAATACTTGCTTAAGACCATTGGAACGCATTGCCCGAAAGAATTCGGGGCCAACACTGTAGCCTATCGAGAATAAAAATAGTAGGAAGAATGTAGACTTCATCGGTCCGGATATCTCGATATTCATTTGCCCAACTACTACGCCAACTAATAAGACGCTTGTAACTATACCGAGAGAAATACCTTTATATTTCAGATTACCTATCCAAAAACCAATTCCCAACGTAAGAAAAATTGCTAACTCAGGATTCTCGCGAAATAAACGAACAAACCACTCCATAATGCACAAATTGAATCTTTATACAATGTATCTCTTAAATATAAAACATATTATAAATAAGCAAAGTTTTGTGATACATTGCAATAAATTGGTGGTAATGAGTTAAAAACGAGTTCTGAATCTTATGTTTTCCTTAAATATTATGGCCGTAAATTGATTAGAAACAATGGAAACACCGAATATTTGGTATATAGATAGACAAAGGTGTTGTGCAGTAAAAATAATAATTTATACCTTTGCGCTCTAATTTAAATATTCTGACATGTCAGTACATATTGAAGATACAAGAAAAGTGACAACTCAACGCTTGCGCGAGATGAAGCAGCGCGGCGAAAAGATCTCTATGCTAACGGCTTATGACTTCTCGATGGCGAAGTTGATTGATCAAGCCGGAATGGATATTATTTTGGTTGGAGATTCGGCATCGAACGTGATGGCGGGTAATACAACTACACTGCCAATGACATTGGATCAGATGATATACCACGGTCAGTCGGTGGTGAGAGCGGTAAAGAGAGCTCACGTTGTTGTGGATATGCCTTTTGGTACTTACCAAGGTGATTCGAAAGAAGCGCTAAAGTCGGCTATCCGTATCATGAAAGAAACCAACGGTGATAGTGTGAAAATGGAAGGAGGCTCAGAGATTCGCGAATCAATCGAGCGTATTCTTACTGCCGGTATTCCGGTGATGGGACACCTTGGTCTTACTCCTCAGTCTATCAATAAGTTTGGAACCTATACCGTACGTGCAAAAGAAGAGGCGGAAGCTCAAAAGTTGATCGAAGACGCTAAGATGCTTGAAGAGATTGGCTGCTTTGCTTTGGTGTTGGAGAAGATTCCTGCAACGCTTGCTGAGAAGGTTGCTGCAGAGGTTTCGATACCGGTAATTGGTATTGGTGCAGGTGGCGGTGTAGACGGACAAGTATTGGTAATGCACGATATGTTGGGTATTACGCAAAACTTCTCGCCTAAATTCCTTCGCAGATATGCCGATTTGCAATCGATTATCAATGAAGCGGTTCAACAATATATCGAAGATGTAAAGTCTGGCGACTTCCCGAACGAAAAAGAACAATACTAATGCGGTAACTGCCTGCTGTGCATCGTGAAGCAGAAGCAAAGGATATTACATAGCGAAAGTCCCTTATCTTATGTTCTGGTCTTATAAAGACTAAAGCATAGGATAGGGGACTTTCTTTTTATTCTTAATGAGAAGAGAATCGTCAGGTGCCGACCTGACGATTTGTTTATAGTGAAGACTGAATCGTCAGGTCGGCACCTGACGATTCAGTCTTCATTTGTTTTGAGAAAGAAGTATTTGGAGACTGTTTTTAGTTGTCGTGATTGATTCAGATCAATACCATTTGCGGCGACGGATATACCACCATACGAAGACTGCAACCAGCAGCATGAGCGACCAACAAATTAAGTATCCGTATTTCCATTTCAACTCAGGCATAAATTCGAAGTTCATACCCCATACGCCTGCCATAAAGGTAAGGGGGATGAAGATGGTAGAAACTACGGTGAGACGCTTCATGATGTCGTTGAGTCGAAGGTCGTTGTTCGAGATGTATAAGTCGACCAACGATGAAATAATTTCTCGGCAACTTTCTGCTGTTTGCGATACAAAGAGCAATTGGTCGTATATATCGTTGAAAAGCGGAAGGTTCACTTTGCGAATGATGTTGTCGCTTTCGTGCAAAAGCTTTGCAAACTGATCTCGCAACGGATAGGCTATCTTCTTGATCTTCATATATTGCTTGCGGCGGCTTTGAATAGAAATACCTATGTTATCCTCCGAAGAGATGTCGAGTAGCGCTTCTTCTAAGTCTTCCAAACTTTCTTCCAGAAAAAGTGCCGTTTCGGTAAGCTGATGGATGCAGTTGCTAAATAGAATATACAGCAGTGCATCGGCTGTTTTGGTACGAATCTTGAATACATTGTCTTCAATTGCTTTTCGACTGTAATCAAAGAGTATGCCTTGGTTTTCGGCAAATGAGATCACTGTATTTCCTTTGAGAAATAAGCAAATGTGCTCTTCTTTGAGCTCGTTGAATTCGTCATAATAGCAGAAATTGAGAATCAGAAAGACCGAATCTTCGTACTTCTCTATTTGTACAACGTGTTGCGGATTCAAGATGTCTTTAGCATCAAGAATGCTAAGCCCGAATTGCTTGGCAATGCTTGTAATTTTCTCCGCATTTGAAAGCCCGGTTACTTGAATCCAATTAACCAAGTTGTTTTGTGTAAGTGTATAAAAGTCTGACTGATCCGATACATCCCGTTCCGTTATAAAATCCTTATCGTATTGCGTGAGTTTTATGGACGTAGCTGTCGTATTCGAACCGGTATAAACAACTCGATAATCAATCTTTGCAAGACTGCTATTTTTTCGTTTGCGTGTGCGATTGGTTTTTACTTTCATAGGATTTGCGCTGTGTATTCATTTATTTAACAATCTTATACCCTATAAGTTTGTCATACTCTTGCGAGATACTTCGATGATAGATCAGAATTGTGTATTCATTCTCAGTTTCCGAGAAGTTTCCTTCAAGAAGTGAGAAGTCGAGAGCCTTTGTTTTTTCATCGTTCGTTGCATACATGTAATTGTAATAACCTTGCTTCAATACGATTTCTTTTTCATAGCTTGCAGTAGCTGCATTATACTCCATTTTGTTGAAAGGACAGGGGCGTTGCTCAAAGGCTTCTCCAACAATATAAACGTCTTTACCGGGTAGAGAATCGGCTATTAGCGTGAATTTGACTTTGCAATAATCGGCTTCGGTAGATGCGTCTGCAACTCCTCGTGCATTTATCGTAAAGCGTCCGTTAAAGTCATTTGCAATCATGCCGTTATAGGTGCTTCTTGGTGCGTCGGCTTTCAAGAAGACATCGGCTTTCTTGGTTCCTTTAGCTACAGAATCTACATGCAGACCACCTTTTTGCTTGGAGGTAAACTCCATGGCGCGGTATTCGTTTCCGGCAGGAAAGCGCAGTGCGTTGCTGTTGAGATATTGTATTTTAGTTGTTGATACTGTTGTGGGGGCTAGCGATCCCGACTTGACTGGAATGTTGTTTTGATAAATGTTGATTTTAAGTTCGGCTTCCGCGCTTGTGATGGCATAGGACTCGGGTATGATTTCCAAGTTGAGTTGTTGCTCATTGTCCTTGTAACCGATGCTTTTGTCTAACGATGCGATAATTTCTACTTTGTCGTCGAGTACGCAAAAGCAAGTTGTAAATAAGACTTTCTCAGGATAATCCTCTCTAAAAAACTCTACTGCGTAGTTTCCGGCAAGTAAAGGTCGGGTATCTTCGTTTGGAATACGTAGGTTGTAGTTTGTGTATGTTACACGAGTCCCCGAACTGGTTGCAAAATCATTGATAGTAGACTCTGCAACTCCGCTTACGTATTCATGTGGCGAAAGATGAGCTTTGCTCCAATCTGCATTGCAAAAGAAGATACGATAACCGATGCGGTGTGGATCGGCATGGATAATATCAAAATTGATATCAATCTTTTGCTTCGAATGAAGAGCAATAAGAGGAACGTTGGCATTAAGTGTACTGGTTACTTTTACCGACTTTACGTTCTTGTCTGCAATGCTTGCAGTGATTTTTCT
>X396_Morelets_crocodile__coassemble_109_pt1 | contig 12990 bp, 9 predicted proteins | sample X396_Morelets_crocodile__metabat2_low_PE_001 | metagenome-assembled genome bin X396_Morelets_crocodile | reverse complement strand
TTACTTCAACACGCATTTCCATGTTTGCATCACGAAGGTGTTCTACTTCCGGATGATTTTTGCGAATAGCAGCAGCTACATTTTCACAAGATTCGCGACGTTTGTTGTATGCAGACGATGCTAATTCGTGTTTAACAACAGAGTCGAGTAGTACAACTTTGTAACCTTCTGGATTGAAAGGTACATATTCAAAGTCAAGTGAGCGGCAGTCTAGACGCATCAAGTGACCTGCTTTGCCAAAACAAGAAGCGAATTGGTCCATGATACCACATTTTACACCTACGTAGTTGTGTTCTGTAGCTTGACCAATTTTAGCCATTTCGAAGCGGTCAATACCTAGGTCGAATAGTTCATTTAAACCAAAAGCAAATGTGCTTTCCAATGCAGCAGAAGAAGACATTCCTCCACCTAGAGGTACATTACCGGCAAAAACACAATCAAAACCTTCAACTTTTCCACCTCTTTTCGTGATTTCGCGCACTACGCCAAAGATGTATTTAGCCCATCCTTGAGATGGAAGATCTTCTTCGTTCATGCCAAATTCAGCATACTCATTAAGGTCAAGTGCAAATGCTCTGATTTTGTCTGTTCCATTTGGCTTGATTTCAGCAACCATTGCTTTATCAATAGCACCCGGAAGTACAAATCCGCCATTATAGTCTGTGTGTTCTCCGATAATATTTACACGTCCTGGAGATGTAAATACAGATCCTTCAGTTCCGAATAGTTCGGCAAACTTATTTCTGATTCCTGAAATTTCCATGATATTATAGTTTTATGTTTTTATGATGATATGTTTAATGTTTCTTTTAAAAAAAGGCCAAGATAGTAATATAAATATTACTTCTTGGCCTAATATATTTAAAGCAGATATTAAGCTTGTTCTTTGATTTTGCAACCAATTAATGCATAGTGTAGCAAGTATGCTTCACCTGCAATAACTAGAGCCCAAGTGATATCCCAGCCCATTGCATCGGCCATCATACCTTGAAGTAGAGGAAGGATAGCACCACCAACTACACCAATCATAAGAGCACCAGACCCTTTTGAAGTATATTTGCCAAGACCCGTTACAGCTAATGAGAAGATTGCTGGCCACATGATTGAGTGGAAAAGACCAACACCAACAAGTAACCATGGGTTTTTAGTTGCCATAGATGCTGCGATAAGAACAGCAGCAGCGATTGATGTGATTGTAAGTTGTAGTTTTGCAGGTACTTTGCTTAATGTAGCACCAACTAAACGGCCTACAAGCATACCACCCCAGTATAAAGAGGCCATTAATGCAGCTTTTTCTGCGAATGAACCACCAAGGTCTTCTGCAAATAGAACGATGTTTGCACCAACACAAACTTCAACACCTACGTAGAAGAAGATACCAATCACACCTAAAGTAAGGTGACGGAACGACCAAATGCTTCTTTCCAATACTTCACCTTCTCCACCTGTTGTGCCTTCAATGTTTGGTAATTGTAGCTTGCTAACAATGAAAGTTACGATAGCAATTGTTACCATAAGACCAATGAATGGAATGATCAACGCATCTACTGATGTAACAGCAGCACCGCCAAAGATAACACCTGCAACAAAGAAAGGTGCAATTGTTGTACCGATTGAGTTTGCAGATCCACCCATGTTCTGACGTTGTACGTCACTTGTACCTTTTACGTTACAAGCTACAAGATAAGGGTTGATTACAACCTGCATGATTGTAACAGCAGCACCTACAACATATGAACCTAGAAGGAAGATGAAGAATGAAACTGGTATTTGAACGTCTCCGAAAGATAATGATGACGGAGCGTAAACTTCTTGAAGAACTGAAATTTCAAAGATTCCAAGACCTGCAACCATAACCATAAGGGCTCTGATCATTGCTCCTTTATATCCATGCTTATTTACTAATGAGGCTGCGATGCCACCAGTTAGTGGATAAGCAAGGAACCATGAGAATGTAATCAAGGTTGCCAATGTGTTTTGGATATTTCCAGCATTTGAAAGAAGAGCTGCTTTCAAAGGAGCTTGGAATTGTTGATTTACTACTGTAAGGAAACCTACTACGAAGAATAGGAACACCATTGTAATGAATGGGCCTAAGTAGTTTGTTGTCGATTGATTTTTAGTCATGATGAGTTTTTATTAATTGTTTGTTATTTCGTTGTGAACTTGTATACAGTTTTACTTGTATAAACTTGTCCAGGTCTGAGTTCCGTAGAAGGATATTCAGGCTTATTAGGACTGTCTGGGTAATGTTGAGTCTCTAAGCAAAGAGCAGATCTCATTGGATATCTATGATCATGTTTTCCTCGTAAATTACCAGTCATCCAGTTGCCGGTGTAAAGTTGTACTCCTGGTTCTGTTGTGTATGTTTCCATCACAATGCCACTAATCGGAGAAGTGAGCTTTGCACAGAAGCCATATTCATTCAAAGGTTTGTCTATAATATATGTGTGATCATAGCCTTTGCCAAATATGAGTTGCTCAAAGTTTTCGTTGATCCTTTTTCCTACTAATTCTGGAGCTTTGAAATCCATTGGTGTTCCTTCCAGTTTTTCAGGAGCACCATAAGGTATCGCTGTATTATCGGTTGGCAGATATGTTGATGCGTTAATCTCAAGGATATGATCATTGATTGTATCATTTCCTTCGCCCGATAAGTTGAAGTAGGAGTGATTTGTTAGGTTTAATACTGTCGGTTTGTCTGTTGTCGCTTTGTAGTCAATAACAACTTCATTCGAGTTGGTTAAAGTATAAGTGACAATTGTTGTAAGATTACCGGGAAACCCTTCTTCTCCATCGGCAGACATGTACTCTAATTCTATAGAATCAGATGTATTATTTTTAGGAGTCCAAACTACGGCATTGAATCCTTTGATCCCACCATGAAGACTGTTTGGTCCATTGTTTATCGCTAGGTTGTTGTAGGTGTTTCCATCGATAGTAAATGTTCCTTTTGCGATTCTATTTCCATAACGTCCACAAATCGCGCCGAAATAAGGTTCTTCAGAAGTAAGGTAGTCTTCAATGGAATCATGACCTGTAACAACATCGATTAGTTTACCGTTTTTATCCGGAACCATTAACGATACAATTTTAGCACCGTAATTTGTTACTGTCATCTCACAACCGTTCTCATTTGTTAGAACGAATAGTTGAGTTTTTTTGCCGTCTACAGTCGTTTCAAACTTTGCTGTTTGAAGTCCTGACAATGTATTACTGTTTTCCATTGTTGTAGCGTGTGTTTATTACTGTTTTTTTGCTACGGTGTAGCAATTCTGTTTTAACTAACGTCGTAAAATTAGCAAGCTTTTGTTTTTCTGTCCAATAAATATTCTATGTTGTATAACAGATGTTTTAATTTGTTACCACATCTGAAGGCGTAAGGTGTTGATCTATGGTTTGTTGATGTGTGGTTTTTTAAGGAACTATGTTCGTTTGTCCTAATAAAATAAAGGCTTTTAAGCATGTTCATCGATTCAATCGCATTGAGAAACGAACGCTTTCTTTAGGAAGGTTCAATGTCAAACGTTTGAAGAATATGCTTAAAAGCTGTATTTTATTCAATAAAAGTGTGTATTGTGTTTAGAACCATTTGATCTTCTTGAATAAGAAGAATCCTATAGCTGAGAGTGTGAATGATAAGACTACAATAAATAAGAATCCCCATTGTGCATCTTCAAAGCCGGTTGGGACGTTCATTCCATAAAAGCTAGCTATTAATGTTGGGATCATTAATATAATAGAAATAGAAGTCATCCGTTTCATGATGGTATTCACATTGTTGGAGATGATAGAGGCAAATGCATCCATAGTACCTGTAAGAATATCGCTATAGACATTAGCCATTATATGAGCTTGTTTTAACTCAGTCTCAACATCTTCAATTAATTCATAATTGATTTGATGTTGTTGCTTGATGATATTGTGGAGTTTAGAGAGCATTACTTCATTTCCTCTAATTGAAGTGTTGAAGAAAACCATACTTTTTTCAATCTTCATTAGTCGGTGCAACTCTTGATTTCTTATCGACTTTTCAAGCTCTTTCTCTGCATCTTTTACTTCATTGTTTAGTTGCTTTAGGTATTTAAGGAACCAGACAGAAGATGAAAGTAGAAGTCTGAGTATTAATTCGTAGTTGTTGTTTATTTTAAACTGCTTACGATGTGAATGTTTAATGAAGTCTGGTAGCATCTCAGACTTGTAGTGGCATACCGTAACAAATATTTCTCCTTTAGAGATGATTCCCAGAGGAATTGTGATAAAAGGAATGCCATCTTCACCATGACGAAGTGGTACACGAATAATTGTAAGCTGCCATTCGTCTTCCCATTCAATGCGAGGACGCTCATCAATATCGGCGATGTCATTTAGAAATGATACAGGAACTTTTAATACTTGTGTGAGGTAAACGAGATCCTCGGGTGTAGGACATTCAATATTAATCCAGCAGTTTGGTTTCCATACAGAGCTTTCTACAAATCCGGCTTCGCAGCAAAGATATGTTTTCATAATTAATTCCTCCTTTACTCAATAGATTATTGATCTGAGGAATCAATAAGTCAATTGCTGTTTCCCCCGATCTAGATTAATAATATTTCGGATTATCGTCGTCCATAATTGTTATGCACTCTAATTTGGGGTGCAAAGATAAGATAAAGTTTAAATATTTATGCTTTAGATGCATCATAAAGCTAATCTTTATTTCTGGAAACGTGCTTTGTTGGTGGTTGTTTTGATGTTGGTGTTGGTTTAATTAATTGACTGTTAGTTGTGTGTGTGATTTTAGCCATGATGTGTGTAAAAGTTCTCTGTAAGGAATTTTGATGTCTATGAGTAGATGAGTTTTTAATAGTTTGATAATGAGCCATGTCGTAGTAGTGCTGTCGCCCATTATATTGTAAGAAAAAATCGAGTTCGGTATAACACTTTAAATAGATTTCCCTCGGAATCAGCTATTGGATATGTAATCGTTTTAATTTAGTAAAGAACTATGTGTGAATAGTTGATTCCATGGTTGTAATGATTGTAGAGTTATTTCTCAATCCAATCTTAATGTTATTGTCTCTATGTATGAACGAAGTTATTGATTGTAATTTAATTAATTATATTTTCATAAAATGTTTTTTTTGCTTTTGATTACGTTGAAGTACGCACTATATTTGTCGTGATTGAAATAAAGACATGGTTAAGCAAAAAAGAAAAAAAAGAAAATCGAAAAAGAAGTCTAAACGTTTCGAAATCTTGAAGGTACTTAAAGCTGCACTTGTACTTGTTGGAGTAGTTCTGCTTGTTGGCTTTATGCTGAATCGAACCGGACTTATCCCCAAGGGAAAGGATTTAGTTACAGAATCTAAGCCTTTGGTAGTAGATAAAGCTCCTAAAAAGTCTCAAGACAAGGAAAAACCTGCGGTTAATAATGCTAAAAAAAAATATTATAACACAAACAAAAAAGAGGATGGTTACAGCTGTTCGTGGGAGAATGGTTCTGAATTGCCGTTGATTACACAGGTCAATCAAGGACAAAAGCAGCTTGTCAAGCACAAAGGATATACCGTTTTATATAACAAAAATACCCTGTTGCCTGATTGGGTCGCTTATGAACTTACTCGTGACGAAGCAAATGGAAAAGAAAAAAGATCGAATAAGTTTACTGTCGATCCTACGATAAAGGGGCGCTCAGCAACAAATGCAGATTATAAGAACTCCGGATATGATAGAGGTCATATGGCTCCTGCGGCAGATATGGGTTGGGGAGAAGATATAATGAGAGAATCATTTTATTTTACAAACATCTGTCCTCAGTCTCCATCTTTAAATAGAGGAGTATGGAAAGAGCTTGAAGAACAAATCCGACGCTTAGCTATCAGAGACAGTGCGATTTGGGTAGTAACCGGACCCGTTTCTGACTCTGTGGTGAAACGAATAGGACCTAATAAGGTTGTCGTGCCGAAGTATTTTTACAAGGTGATCCTTTCTCCGTATAAAAAAAATATTAAAGGAGTAGGTTTTGTCTTTGAAAACAAAGAATATAACAAACGAGATTTGTTTATAAAATATGCAGTAACAATAGATAGTGTAGAGTCTTTGACAAAACTAGACTTTTTCCCGGCACTACCTGATGATATTGAAGAGGATATTGAGTCGGCTATAGATACAAAATATTGGGTCAACTAAATATTAAAATCTTAAGAATTAGAATATAAAGTGAAATGTGTAAATATTGATTTATTATGAACGTTAGATTTATTCCAGTATTGCTGCTTACAGGTGTATTAGTATCTTGTGGCGGTAATAAAGAGGTGAAAGAATTGCCATTGCGTCCGGTAAAGGTCGAGAAGGTTATGCCATTAAATGTTGTAACAAAATCATTTAGTGGTGTTGTCGCTCCAGACCAGTTCAGTGACTTGGCATTTAGAATGAGCGGACCACTTGTATCATTAAATGTTGATGAAGGTCAAACGGTAAAACGCGGTCAAGTGATTGCTGAGATTGATCCGAACGATTTTAAGCTTACAAATGAAGCAGATTACTCCAACTATCAAACTGCGAAGTCACAGTTGGAACGTGCTAAGAATCTTTTGGCTAAACAAGCAATCTCTGTTCAAGAGTATGAAACTACAGAAGCCAGATATTCTAGTGCGAAAGCAAACTATGAATATTCTTCAAGTATTTTGAGCGACACCAAACTTCGTGCACCATTCGATGGGTTTATCGCAAAGAAATACGTAGAAAACTACCAAAAGGTACAAGCAGGACAAGGGATTGTTTCTTTGATTAATCCAAGCAAACTATTGGTAAACTTTACATTGCCAGAAACAAATGCACCGGCATTGCAAGGCGACTATAAAATTTATGTAGAGTTTGAAAGTTATAAAGGAAAGCTATTCAGTGCTAAAATCAGAGACTTTGTAGAAGCTTCTCCTGACGGTGCAGGTTTGCCTGTAACTTTGTTGATTGATGATCCTGCATTTAAAATCGATCTATTTAAAGTATCTGTAGGATATTCTTGTACGATTTTGCTTGAAACATTCAACTCGAATTATACGAACGTATATTCAGTTCCATTGTCAGCTATTTTCAGCGATCCTAAAACTAACCAAAAATGTGTTTTTGTCTATAATTCGCAAACAGAGTCGGTTGAACAAAGAGCAATCGAAACTGCCGGGTTATTTGATGCAGACCGTGTAGCGATCTCATCAGGATTGAAAGAAAACGAGTCAGTAGTAACTGCAGGTGTTTTCTCTATCATCGACGGACAAAAAGTAAAACTATTAACTGAATAAGATTGACTAATATGAATATCCCAAAATATTCGATAGACAATCCGAAAGTAGTCTACTTCTTTCTAGTTATCCTGCTTTTTGGTGGGGTATTATCCTTTTTTAAATTAGGAAAGAAAGAAGACTCGCCTTTCGTGATTAAGCAAGGTGTTATCATTACACAATATCCCGGTGCTACGCCAGCTGAAGTAGAAAAATTAATTACAGAGCCCATCGAACGTGAAATTCAAGGGGTTTCTGACGTATTTAAGCTAAAATCAGAATCTTATTTTGGCTTATCAAAGATTACAATCGAGTTTATTCCTACAGTTCCGCCAGAAAGAATGCCGGAGAAATGGGACGAATTACGACGTAAAACGTTAAGTATACAACCCAAATTGCCTTCGGGCGCATCTCAAATTACCGTCAACGACGACTTTGGTGATGTATTTGGTATTTACTACGGGTTAGCAGCCGATGATGGCTTCTCATATAAAGACATGAGAGACTGGGCGCAAAAGATCAAAGTACAGGTAACGCCAATTCAAGGGGTTCAGAAAGTATTTTTGTTTGGTGAGCAAATCGAGGTTGTGAATGTACTTATCTCTACTTCTCAACTATCAACACTAGGAGTAGATCCTAACTCAATCATGCAAGTTTTGCAAACTCAAAACTTGTTGGTGAATACCGGTGAAATCAATACCGGACAATACCAGTTGAGATTAATGGCTGCTGGTACTTATAAGAACCTTGATGATATTCGTAACCAGATTATTCTTACACGTAACGGAAATGAAGTTCGTTTAGGAGATGTGGCAACGATTGATCGTGGTTATATGGACCCTCCTAGCAACCTAATGCGTATCAACGGAAAGAAAGCAATTGGTATTGGTATCGCAACCGGAGCCAAAGATGACGTTGTTGCCGTAGGTAAACTTGTTCGTGCGAAACTGGATGAGATGACTTCTCAATTACCTATCGGACTTGAACTAGAACCAATCTATCCGGAAGATGTAATTGCAAACGAAGCCAATAACGGATTTATCATCAATTTGATCGAATCTATTATTATCGTAATTGTCGTGATCTTCCTTGTGATGGGAGCGCGTGCAGGTATGCTTATCGGTAGTTCGCTTTTATTCTCTGTGGGAGGTACATTGTTGCTGATGTTATTTATGGGCGTTGGTCTGAACCGTACGTCACTTGCAGCATTTATCATTGCGATGGGTATGCTGGTAGATAATGCCATTGTGGTAACAGACAATGCTCAGATCGGTATCAAGAAAGGTTTGCCAATGATGAAAGCTCTTATCGATGGAGCAACGATTCCGCAATGGGGACTTCTAGGTGCGACATTCATTGCCATCTGTTCATTCCTTCCATTGTATTTGGCACCGGCAGCCGTAGCTGAGATTGTAAAACCTTTGTTTATCGTATTAGCAGTATCTCTTGGTTTGAGTTGGGTGTTGGCACTTATGCAAACAACAACCTTCGGTATGTTTATCCTTAAGGAAAATAAAGACGGAGCAGGAGCAGACCCATATGATACAAAATTCTATCACAAATTTGAAAACATCATAACCAAACTGATCAAGTTCCGTTACTTGACGTTGTTAAGTGCATTTGCAGGCTTGTTTATTGCTTTGGTTGTAATGGGCTTAATGCCTCAAAGTTTCTTCCCTTCATTGGATAAACCATACTTACGTGCCGACTTGATCTTCCCTGAAGGTTATGGTATCAGAGATGTGGAAGCAAATGTGAAGAAGATTGAGGCGCACATGATGGAACAACCAGGAGTTAAGAACGTATCAATCACGATGGGTGGTTCTCCGGTACGTTACTATCTTGCAAGTTCATCGTACGGACCTAAACCAAACTTTGCAAATATTCTTATCGAGACAGAAGACTCTGAATCATCGACAAGACTAGAAGATTACATCTATAATTATGTAAGCAACAACTATCCGAATATCCTTATTCGTTCGTCGTTGTTTATGCTTTCTCCGGTGCCTGATGCCGCAATTGAAATTGGTTTTATCGGAAACAATATTGATACATTGGTATCTCTTACCGAGCAAGCTAAAACAATCATGCGTAATTCGGACATGGTAAAAGAAGTACGCGACAGCTGGGGTAATAAAGTACCGGTATGGGATCCATTGTTCTCACAAGAGAAGGGGCTTCGTTTGGGTATCACTCGTCAGCAGTTGGCATACTCATTGCGTTCGGCAACAAACGGACTTCCATTGGGCGAATATCGTGAAGGCGACTTGTTTATGCCGATCTTGTTGAAAGATCAAGACATCGACTCAATGCGCTTAAATGACATCTATACATTGCCGGTATTCAGTACAAAAGGTAAACCAATCAATGTAGAGCAGGTTGCGGATCAATTCCCGCTCAACTATGACTACAATGTAATCAAACGCTATAACCGTGAGCGTGTGATGATGGCTCAGTGCGAACCTCGTCGCGACGTAAACCGTATTGCTGCGTTTAATGATGTGTGGGCAAAGATGCAAGAGCAAATGGTGATACCAGAAGGATATAAGATGAAGTACTTCGGTGAAAAAGAAAGTCAGGACGAAGGTAATGCAGCTATTGCAGAAAACGTTCCACTTACTTTTATCCTTATCTACATTACCTTGCTATTCTTGTTCCCAAAAACATATCGCAAGCCGGTGATCATTATGGCGATGTTGCCACTGATCTTTATCGGTATTGTATTTGGTCTAGTTGTGTTTGGTAAATCGTTCGACTTCTTTGGTATTCTAGGATTACTAGGTCTGATTGGTATGAACATTAAGAACGCTATCGTGTTAGTAGATCAGATTGGTATTGAAACGGATGCCGGATTGAAACCGCTCGATGCAGTAGTTCAGGCAACCAAGACCAGAATCGTGCCTGTAACCATGGCTTCAGGTACTACAATTCTAGGTATGTTACCATTGTTGGGAGACGCAATGTTTGGTGGTATGGCCGCAGTAATCATGGGTGGATTGCTTATGGCTACAATCCTTACCATCTTTGTTCTTCCTGTTACATATTGCGTATTCTTCAGAATTAAATCAGAAAAATAATATGATAAAGAAACTAGTGTTATCACTTGTGATCGCTCAGTCGGGGTTTTGTGCATTTGCACAAAACTCTGCGATCTCAGTGTCTGAATACAAAGAAAGAGCATTAGAATATAGTAAGCAGTATAAGCAAGCCGAACAACAACGCATAGCAACCGAAGCAGGAGTAAAGTCGGCAAAATCAGCCTTCTTACCTCAAATCGATGCAGCCGGTAGTTATCAATATCGTATCAATAAGTATGATATGGCATTGGGCGGAGCAAGTGTGCCAATGGCACACGACTCTTATTCGGCAGAGATTGGAGCTGTTCAAAGCATCTATGCAGGGGGAGCAATCTATAACTCATACAAAGCATCTCAATTGCAAAACGATATCGCCATTGAAAGTCAGAAGCTGACCAAGGATAATGTGCTATATTCGGCAGATGTTCTTTATTGGTCTACTGCTGCGCGCAAAGAGATGTATGAGATTATGACTGAATACGTGCAAATCATTCAGCAAACATACGATCTTATTGCAGAGCGTTTCAACGACGGACTTATCAGTAAAACAGACTTACTTCAAGTATCGTCTCGTTTGCAAGAAGCACAACTTCAAAAAGTAAATGCACTCAAAGCATACCAATTGTCGTTAGAGAACTTCAATGTACTTATCGGCAACAATCCAAGCACTCCGATTACTTTAGGAGACTCAATTACAACAGCAGTTGTAATGCCAATGGAAGTTGGTGTGACTTCAGCATACTCTAATCGTCCGGAGATGAAGATCTATGACTTGCAAATCTCATTGGCAGACCGTCAGGTAAACCTTGCAAAAAGTAAATACTTACCAAACGTTGCAATCGGTTTCAAACAAACTTGGGGAACTACAATGATTAACGTAAGTGGAGAAACCATGTGGAACTCGATCGCTTATGCATCTGTTCAAGTTCCGATCTTCCACTGGGGTGGTCGTTTGCAAAATGTAAGAGCCGCAAAAGCTCAAAAGATTGCGCAAGAACTCGGTTATCAAATTACGAGAGATCAAGTAACAAACGAAGTGTCGAATGCATGGACCAACTTGCAAGAGAATACTCGCTTGGTTGATGTTGCGAACAATACTGTGAATATCGCACAAGAAAACTTAGACATCAATACGTTTAGTTACGCTGAAGGTCGTCTTACTATTCTTGACGTGTTGCAATCTCAGCTTACATGGATTCAAGCCTATACAAACCTTGTAAACTCACATTTACAACAAAAGGTTTCTATTGCTGATTACCAAAAAGCAGTGGGTGTAAACAACTACTAATTGTTTTACAAGCAGAGGCAATAAGTTTCTGTCATTATACAAAAACCTCACCGATATCGATCATTCGATCTTCGGTGGGGTTTTTCTTTTGCTCAAAATATACACTAAGCAGATTTTAAATGACATTCAAACGAACTTTTAGAGAGGAGTTTTTTGTGTATTTATGGCCGTTTTGCGCTCTATATTTATGAATCTGTCCTGTTTTTTGCTTTTAGAAAATGAGGTGAAGCCTCCAATAAAAGAGGGTAAAAGCATCTGGAAAATAAGATTGTCTTGAAAACCATACATGCTTTTGGTCAAAACCATGCTTGGTTCTTGCAAAAAGCTAGTTTAGTTTGTCGGAAAACCAAGCTAGGTTCTGAAAAATAGCAAGTTTGGTTGTTGTGACAACGTTTTTAGGTATTCAAAAATACGATTTATGTCTTCGATAAACACGCAAAATGTTTTCAATGAAGACGATTTGCAGTTATAACGACTAGTGTAAATAGTTTTCACGGTGAATGCAAACAGTATTCACGGTGAGTAAATGCAATCACCGCAATAACTATTTGTGATGTTCACGAATACTTCTACAGCTCAACTAGAGTACCGTGTGTTGCAGGTGGAGTGTGCACCTGCCGTTGCAGTAAAACGCAGTCTCGCGGAGTTGACAAATGCGAGAAGAAAGCACCTGAAGCATTATGACGGCAAAATGAAACAGCAGAAGAGAAGTCTTTGTAACAAACTTCAAAAGAGAGTAAGGTAAAGTTTGCATTCGATGAGCAGGATGCTATATTTTTATTTGTTCATTTTTGAGTCAAACCAGAGAAAAAACATCGAAAAAACGGTTAGAATGACTGATTCCTTAGCAGACTAAAAAAGATTGCCGTTTGCAGGTAAAATACAATAAGTGTGCTGTTTTTGTAAATAATATGGAAAATTAATTTGTAATCTACTGGGCATAAATGCGATAAAAAATGAAACAAAATTTGGTTGTTATAAATATTATCGTAATTTTGCCATCGAAGAAAAGAGAAATATGAAACAAGTAGTTTTAAATATGATTCATCATCATCACCACGGATATCCATTCGGGGGCAGGTGAATTATATAGTAAACTCATGTTATTATAAAATATAAAAGGCTTGCCGTATGGTGAGCCTTTTTTTGTTTCCGATTGTTTAATAAAAAAATAGATAAGACATGTTACGAATCGCAGTACAGGCCAAAGGCCGTTTATATGAAGAGACAATGAAGTTGCTAGAAGAAGCAGGAGTAAAATGGAACAGCTCGAAGAGAACACTCCTTCTTTCATCAAGCACATTTCCGGCAGAGATACTATTTCTTCGCGACGACGATATACCTCAATCTGTAGCTTATGGTG
>X396_Morelets_crocodile__coassemble_108_pt1 | contig 13004 bp, 8 predicted proteins | sample X396_Morelets_crocodile__metabat2_low_PE_001 | metagenome-assembled genome bin X396_Morelets_crocodile | reverse complement strand
TCTTTTATATAAACAAAGGTAATAAGAATGCTGATTGTTTTACTTGATAAATTCTTTTTCTATTTTTTAATTCAAGCAGGAATTCAATTCTGATCCGTACGAATAGATGCACCTTGCGAATAGTTTACAAAGCGAGGTGCATAAACAGATTCTATGCTTGCAGGAGCTGCAAGATAGTCTCCTTGACGGGAAACAAATGATTCCAACATGATTACGTGTTTGCCTGCAGGTAATTCCGAAATAAAGATGTTTGTGTATACATCTTTTATATCCAGATAATATCCAATTGATCCTGCAAAGCTATATCCTGATTGCGAAGAAGCCGGTTCTAAGCATCCCGAACGCCAATCACGTATGCATACATAGTTCATCGTTTTGTCTGCTGAGATCTCAAGTTTGGTTACGATCACATCGCCGTTATTTAACTTTCCTGCTTTAGCCAGCGGTATAAGTTCGGGTTTGTTGTCGGCAAATCGTTTCACAAACAAATGCTTCCGAATAGAAAGTTCGGAGTTATTCTTCTCAATAGAGGCAACTGGAACATTGTATTGATAAAACAAATTTATCCAAGCAATGTTTCCTCCTGTGTTTGCAACAGTAATACGATTGATAGAAGAAGTCCTTGAATTCCCTTGCATCTTATTGCGAATAACGCCGGTTTGATTACTACTTTCCGAGAAACTATACTTTTGATCACCCCATGAAATATCAATACGACTACTTTTATCCGTAAAGGAACAACTCGTAAGGATACCATACACTGCTGATAATGTAGCTGGTGTAGTAGGCCATTGCTGTACTTCCTTTTGTCGGATCAACCAAGTTATCAACAGGTCTTTCTTGTTTGCGAATTCTCCGGGAAGTATCGTTTGCAAGGCATGCATAGCCAACACATGTACCGAAATTGGGGATAAGAAAGCTTCCGTGCCTGTGTACATTGGATTATTCCAGTACATTCCAAGCGAATTATTCACCGTTGCGATCGTTAAAAGGTTTTGCGCAATTGCTAGAGCAAGCTCTTTCTTGCCGTTAGCCTGCATCAAAAGAGCAATCATTGCTTTGTCGGCAACAGCATGTGTAGTCCAATTCTCTTCCGCTTTGGCAGTAAAGAAACGAATCGCTTCGCGCGCATCTCCGTTTTCAGGAATATCGCGATACAGACTTCTTACATACAGATAGAAAAGCAGATCATCGCTAAGCGTATAGGTTGCTTTCTCTTTGATGGTATTGTATCGATCCTTCACGGCATTATCGAGATAGTTCAAAGCTTTTATCTGCATCATCTTCTCAGCTTCACCATATTCTACAGCATTTAGATCAATCAGACTTGCCATACCATATAATACAGACAATGTAACAGACAGATCGCCCGGCATATTTTTAAACCAAGAGATACTTCCATCTTCATTTTGCAAAGCAATCAATTGTTGCATAGCTGTTTTGCAATTAGCAGCAAGCATATTTCTGTTGAGAAGATTCTTTAGTGCCAAACGTTGCTGTAGTTCTCGGTTCGACTCATTGAGCCAAGGTGTTGATTGAAGATTTAGATCGGTCAATAAAGCACCTTTCGCTAAGTTAGACTGCATTTTCATTTCAGAAGTAGTAGCACTCAATTGAGCCAATCTGCTTTTTATACCGGGAACAAAGTCGATTAATTGCATCGCTGTTTTACCGGCAAAGAAAGAACCCAATAAAGAGAGCGCGTTGTCATTATCACGAGATTGCAAATACGGCAATACTTCCACAGCCGTCCAAGCCGGGTTGTTAATAACCTCGATCGTTGCAATTCCGTTTAGCGCGTCATCAGCGTTTTTCAACAAGTCGCTCCATCGAAGCTCCATCGATTCACCAGCTTTCAAAGAGACCTGTTTGCTACTTGTTACCACATAGTCGTCAGGTACCACAGGAATTATAATCTGTTCACCATCTGAATACAATTTAGAATCGGCAATGACTTTGAATACCAGGAAGTTTGTGTCTTTAGGAACTCTAAGTTGCCAGGTTGCAACTTGTGAAGTATTTCCTTTCAAGTCAAACTTCTGACCGATCGCATCGATCGTTTTCAATACATTTCCATACTCGTCGGTCACTTGTAAGGTTGTTGTGCCCGATAAGTTATCAACAGTGTTGTTAATAACTAAGGTCGACAGATCCACAAGATCACCGGATCGAACAAAGCGAGGCCAGTTTGGCTGTACCATTAGCTGCTTCGATGAAACGAGATAATCTGTTTTAGTACCCACATTCATAGAGGCCGTGTTTGCCAACAACATTAATTTCCAGCGGGTATTAACCTCCGGGACCTTGAATGAGAAGGATACTTCGCCTTTTTGATCTGTTTTGAGATCGGGATAAAAGAAAGCTGTTTCGAGCATATTAGCCCTGATATTATTTTGCTGCGTTGGTTTTGGAGCCGGAGCAGGTGTCATATCGCTTGCGATAGCAGCTTCTTCTTCCACCATGCTATTTGATGACTTGGCAAAACCGGCAGTAAGCATAGGCATAGCCCGATAACGATAGAGTCCTAGCATATTAGGGGTAAAGTAGTTTTTCCAATCAAAGACCCATTTGGCCGCAATGTAATTACGATATTCAGGGAGAGAAGCATAAGCTTGCAAATATTGATTGTTAAACATAACACCGCTATTGAGCACCGAAGGAAATATTTGTATCGATTGTAACGGGTCAATAGACCAGTTGTTCGTTGCAAACACATCCAATGCCGCGTCATACATTCCGGCCAAAAGAGCTGCATCAGCCGCAGTCGAATCCGGGTTTTGCACACGAAGGGTATATGTTAGTTCCGCTCCGGGCACTGTTTTGTCGGTAAAGGTTTCAAATTTAACCGACAGAGTCTTGTCCGGTTGTTTGCGTTTGATCACAACCGACTCTTGATATACTTTTCCTTCTTTTACAAACGTAAAGTATACGACAGCACCATTTCCCATTTCGGCAGTATATGGAATCACAAAGCGTTGGTTTTCTTTGCTCAATGTGACGCGGTCACGTTTTAAGCAAACACCATTTGCGACAACTTCATAAAGCAGATGTACATCTTTCATGTAGGTGCCAAAAGTGATCCACGTTGATTTGCCCGGCACAACGTTTGTATTCATCGAAGCCATCCAAACTTTTAGATTGGCAGGAGGCAATTCGTCTTTCAGATTGTAAATCATAATTCGACGCACCTCTTGCGCTACGAGTCCGTTTGTCGTTTTTGCTTCTATCGAGAGTTGATAACATCCCGATTTAAGATCTGCAAGCGAAGAAAGATCTACCGGTTTTCCACTTGTAAACGGAAGCGTTGCAACGATTGCCTTTTCTACGTGAATGGTACTATCGTTATGTATATTATTTAATAGCTCTCCATATCGATCAAATTGCTCGGTACTTGTAACCTGTTGTATATTTATCGTGCCGTTTACAGCAATCAACTCGCCATTGGCATTGGTTATCGTAACAGTTGTTTGCGGAATCCGTTCTTTATCGATCAGTTCTGCAAGGTCGGTATAAACATTGAGTGCGTTCTTGCCAACTGCAATACGAGTATCTGCGGTTTGAGTCTCACCGGCCATATCGGTCGCACTTATATTGAATTGATACCACACAGCCTTTGGCCAGAAGAAGCTACCGGTATTCTCACCATCTTCTTTCTTAGTTTTGATCGCAATTTTAAAGTTACCTTTAGCATCTGTTTGCAAGGAACCTGAAGCAAAGTTTGCTTCGTTTTGGCCTTGAATATAGTAGCGCGCCATCGATACTCGGTCTACCTGATAGCTGATAGCGCAGTTTGGCATTGTCACACCATTGTAAGCAAGAACTTGTCCCATCACAAAAACAGAATCTCCGGCTTGATATACAGAAGTATCAGGTTTTAGAGCAATGTAAAAGTTTGGGCGTTTATAAGCTTGCACTTGTATAGAGGTTGCGCCATCCGGTGTGCTCAGTGTAACAAAGCCGTTTAGCATATCAGCCGGCAGAGCAAAGCTACCCGAGAAACCGCCAAAAGCATCCGTCGTATAGTTATATGTATAAATCTTAGATCCGTTAGAGGCACTAACCGTGAGTTCTCCGGTTGTTCCTTTTATCACATTTGCAGTTAACTGATCCGACTCAAAGACAATTCCTTTGAAAGAAACCGTTTGGCCCGGGCGATATACAGCACGATCAGTCAACAAGCTCACTTGTTTGCGCAATTTCGTTTGCGTGTTGTTGTTTCCGTAATAGCGGTCGAGCGGATTTAAAAACGAAGCGTATGATTTCCCATCCGTTACGCGATAACGATTGATCTCATTCGCATCGAAATAGAAATCGGCAATACCGTTACGATCTACTTTAACCGAACCTTTTTCTTCCAGCGATTCTATTCCGTTCGAAGTCTTTTCATTGTAAAGCTTTACAAACGCATTGCGTAGCGGTTTCCCGGTAAGCCAATCTACCGCGATCACTTCGCCCGATTGAGATTGCTTGTCGTTAGGACCCGGACGGAAGAGAGAAGCCGTTTTACTTACCGTAAAGAAGTCCGATGAAATCATATCATTGGTAGGACCGGTTACGGTAATACGATAAAACCCTTCATGCGAAAGCGCCAAAGGTATTGTATAGGTTTTCTCCAGATACGGTGCCGCTTGCGGCAGTGTTACCTCTTTATCGTAAACAGAAACCGTATTGTTTATCGCCGAAGTGTCGATAAGGGAAGACAAGCGCAGTGCTTGATCGTCGATCGAGAGTTGTTCGATATGTACACGAAACGAGCCAAGGTTCCGATACGAAAAGTCGATCGAAGTGGAACGTTCGGGATAAAGTTGATTGGGCAATTGTGCTTGAATATACGGAGTCGTGATTTGATCCAAGATCCGTTTTACCGATGCAATTTGATCACTGTTGGGATAGCGAGTCACTGCGGCAGTGCATAATTCATATACCTCTTTGTTACTTACACTTTCGGGAGTATTATAATCGCTTAGAAGCGTTTGAGCTTTTTGCACAATCGCAGTTATGATATACGGATCATTTGCATATGTTTTGATCAATGTATCTAGCGCTTTTCGGTAATCTTGATTTGCGACTTGTCTGTTCCCTTTTGTCGTATTGTAGACAAAGTTTAAGCGATCGAGTTCACTTTGAATGAGAGCCGCGGTATTTCCTTGGTTCCCTTTTTCAAAAGCAATGAGTTGGTCATACAAGTGTACTACCTGTGCACTATCAGCATTGATTTGCTTGAGCAATTCTATGTTTTGCGTGATTAAGAACTCATACAACGAAGTATATACATCAGGCAAATTGCTTTTTTGCTGGATGTTGATAATCAACTTCGGGAAAGCATTCACATTAATACCTCCAAGCTCTACTTCGTTTTTCAGTGATGCTTGTATGGCCCAGTCTATTTTTTGCTTGAGTTGTTCTTGAGTAAGGGTAAGCAACGGTGCATTTCCATTCGGAGCATTGTTGAAAGGCATCATGCCCATTGCAGAGCTGCTATAATAGGTTGCATACAGATATGCCAACGAATAATTTGCCAATGCTTTTTCTGCAATATTTGCGCTAACAGAAGACGTGGCAAACTTTTCGAGAGGAGCCAACTCTTTTGCGAATAAATATTTGTCTTTTTGCGTCGAATCGCGCAACTGAACGAGCAACGTTTGAAGTTCTTGTGTTGAATAGGAAGATGTCGTTGTCGCTTTTTGTGCAAACAAGGCAGGTAATCCTATAAAAAGAGTACCGGCTATCGTAAAGATTACTTTTCTCATATCCATTTTCTTTTGCCGTTAATATCGAAGTATAATAAGGCTTATTCTTTGTAAACAGTCCCTTATAATAGATAGATACAATATCGGGATAAAAAAATGTTTATTATGTAGTATTGTTTGTTAAATGTAAGAATTGCTCTCTTTTATAAAGAGTAACGAATCACGAGAAGAGGGATAAAACAACAAAAGAGTCGAATCAATTGATCAACTGATTCGACTCTTTCGGTTTCCGGATATAAGCAACAGCTTATATGGTATCTTATTTTTTTCTATCCAATGTAACGAATGAATACGGATACGGATTCTTTTCATCCGCGTCGTGATCTTCGCGTGCTACGATTTCCCACTCCTCGGCCTCAATTTGAGGAAAGAAGGTGTCGGCATCTTCAAAATGATGGTGGATGTAGGTTAGATACAAGCGATCTGCTTTGGGTAATGACTCAGTATATAATACCGCACCACCGATGATAAATATCTCTTCTTCCGATTCGAAATGAGGCAAAGCCTCTTCCAGCGAATGGTATACCTGGCAACCTTCAAACGTAGCCCCTTCGGTGCGGGTAAGCACCACATTGGTACGGTTGGGCAAAGCTCCTTTGGGCAACGACTCAAAGGTACGACGTCCCATAATGATGGTATGCCCGGTTGTAAGTGCTTTGAAATGTTTCAGATCGGCAGGCATGTAGCACAACAAATCGTTGTTTTTGCCGATAGCGTTCTCTTGCGCCACGGCTACTATGATCGATAATTTGCTCATCTTTGATTCTTTCTTTCTACTTTATACGGCCACTACACCTTTGATATGCGGATGCGGATCATATCCTTCAAGCGTAAAGTCTTCGAACTCGAAGTCGAAAATACTTTTTACTTCCGGATTGATTTTCATCGTAGGCAATGTACGCGGCTCGCGGCTCAACTGTTCTTTAACCTGATCCATGTGATTCATATATATATGAGCGTCGCCTAATGTATGTACAAACTCACCCGGTTTTAGGCCGGTAACTTGTGCCATCATCATCAATAGCAATGCATACGAAGCGATGTTGAAAGGAACACCCAAGAAGATATCCGCGCTGCGTTGATACAACTGCAAACTGAGCTTTCCGTCGGCTACATAAAACTGAAAGAAAGCATGACAAGGAGGCAGGTTCATATTATTTAGATCAGCAACGTTCCACGCACTCACGATAATACGACGCGAGTCGGGATTGTTTTTGATAGTTTCTACCACTTCCGAAATCTGATCAATGTGTCCGCCGTTATAGTCGGGCCAAGATCTCCATTGGTATCCGTAGATGTGGCCAAGATCACCATCGGCATCGGCCCATTCATTCCAGATACGCACGCCATGGTCTTGAAGATACTTTACGTTTGTATCTCCCTTCAAAAACCAAAGTAGTTCGTACACGATCGACTTCAAGTGAAGTTTCTTTGTCGTGATCATTGGAAAACCATCTTCAAGGTTGAAGCGCATTTGATGACCAAACACACTTTTTGTCCCCGTTCCGGTACGGTCTTCCTTAAACGCCCCCTCATTGAGAACGCGTTCAAGCAATTCTTTATATTGTTTCATTGTTTTTGTTTAAGCAGTTATTGTGCATCAGGTAACTCGTATAAATACTCCGGCGCAAAGCCAATCTCATCATTCCAGTCAATCGTAAACGGATCAAGTTTAAAAGACTTGAAGTAGTCTTTATTTGCTAGTTTTTTGCATAGCCCTTTGCCCGAATTAACGATATTAGTGAAGTCAATAACTTTTGCTTCTCCTGTATTAAACCAAGCTTTAATTCTATAACCATCCAGATACTCAGCCTTGGTAATGGTTAAAAGAGTTGTATTATCCATTTCTGATTCTATTTAAGAGGTTCAATTTTATTAGGACTCTCAAATTCTTGAAGACGCTTCCAGTTTTGCAGTAATTCATCTTTATGAAGATCAAGCCAATCGAAAACTAAATTCAATGCACGGCGGGGGAGAGATCCTGTTACAATCCCATCTTCAATAGTAATACTTGCTTTATAATTCTCATACCAAACATGAAAATGAGGTGGATTATGCTCACTCACATACATGTAAATGATAATTCCGTAAAATCGACTTATTTCCGGCATAATTGCTTATTTAAGTGTCCTTTTTGCAAAGATACAATGATTATTCTTTTTTGATGCCGATTCGCTCGAGGCGCAAAGGCTATCTATCTTAATAATATCAAAGGACTCATAATTGTTTATGCTTGAAACGAAATCAATTTCAGACGTCCTTTTTATCACATCATACAATCAACAAGCCTGCTTCGTTGAGGGCTTCGAAAGCCGGCGAAGCGAGGAAGTCGTCAAGTTTTATCGCTGCTTTTTCGGCAAGTAGCCCGGCAAAAGCTTCTAGGGTTACTGTTTGCTGGGTAGTAGGTCGTAAGCTTGGCAACGTGTTGTGCAGGAATTGCGCCAGGGTATTGGTGCAGTCGCACGCTAGTGTTTCAGTCTTGTTGTTGATGACCAGGCGTGTTGCGACCGATTTCTTGCCTTTGCGGTTGCGTTCGGTTTGCTCGATTTCGGTAGTTCCACCTAGCCAAACAATCTTTTGTCGAGGGGAAATGCTACGCTTTTCGTGCGAGTCGATTACCCGTTCGATGTAGGATGGCGGCAAAGTTGTGCGCGGAATCTTAAAGTCGAACCATTTGTGAAGCGGCAAGTCGAAACCTGCTCCCTGCATGTAGTTGTAAAGCGAAACGCGAAGACCTTCCGAGAAAAGTCCGTGATCGCACCCCTTCTTATCTACAAACTGCACATCGTTTTTGGCAAATCCGCCAAAAGGACCTTCGACCACTTCCGCTCCAAAGCTTTCGGGCGAAAGGCCTACCGGACTGTGAGCCGTCATGGCAAATCGGTGCCAGAAGCCTGATTGCACCACTTCGTTCTCGAACAACTGGCGAACAGTCTCCATCGAATCGATCGTCTCTTGTGCCGTTTGCGTAGGGAAACCATACATTAAATAAGCATGAACCATGATGCCCGACTGCGTAAAATGATTGGCAACGCGTGCCACTTGTGCTACGTCTACCCCTTTATTAATCAGTTTGAGCAAACGATCCGAAGCAATCTCCAATCCGCCCGATACGGCAATACAACCCGCAGCCTTCATCAATCGGCAAAGGTCGGCCGTAAAGCTGCGTTCGAAACGAATGTTGCCCCACCAAACCACCTTCATGCGTCGGCGCAAAATCTCCAAGCAAAGCTCTTTGAGCAAAGCAGGCGGTGCGGCCTCGTCTACAAAGTGAAAGCCCGGTTCGCCGGTTTGATCCATAATGGCTTGCATGCGGTCGGCCAGTTGTGCCGCAGTCGTTTGATTGAAACGCTTGATGTAGTCGAGCGAACCATCGCAGAAAGCACATTTCCCCCAGTAGCAACCGTGGGCCAGCGTCATCTTATTCCAGCGTCCGTCGCTCCAAAGCTTGTGCATCGGGTTTGCGATTTCGATGATCGAAACGTAGCGGTCCAGGTGTAGTCCGTCGTAATCGGGGTAACCACATTCGGTGTGCGACACATCCTTGATGGCTGCGTTCTCGAGGTAAACCGTCTTGTTCTCTCTTAATACAAACGTGCGGTTGAGTTCATCTTCGCCAATCTCCTTGTTGAGCAGGCGAACCAACTGAAGCATCGGAATCTCTCCGTCGTCGAGTAATATATAATCGGTATATTGAAAGATACGAGTCTCTTCGAGCGAGCGAAGTTCGGTATTCGGAAAGCCGCCGCCCATCGCGATTTGCACGGAAGGATAGTTCGCTTTGATCCATTCGCCGCAGCGAAGTGCCGAATACAAGTTGCCCGGAAAAGGAATGGTAATCCCCACCAACGTAGGGTTGTGTTGCTCCATTTGCTGTTTGAGCTGAGTTATCAACAGGTTGTCAATAACTGTGAGCGGCTTCTCCAGTTCGGCCTGCAACGCATCGAACGAAGAAGCACAACGGCCCAATTGCTCGGCATAGCGGCTAAACCCGAAATGCGGATCAACAGCTTCGGTAATCAAGTCGCCCAAGTCTTCGAGATAAAGCGTGCACAAATGGATCGCTTTATCGCGCAAACCGATCGCGCCAAACGCCCAATCCAGGTCTTCCGTATGTTCAAAGCGAGAAGCCTGCGGCAGAAAATCGCCGTCGGCAATCAGCTGCGCCAAAGTTTGTCGCTTCCCTTGCAAGAAAGCAATCACGCTATCAATCGTATCGAGGTAAGCATCGGCCATTTCCACGATATGCAACGAATTTTCGGACAATAGATCTTTTTTGTCGCGTGCCATTTCGAAGCACACCGAAAGCCCTTGTCTGGAAAATAGCGCAAGGAAAACGTCAATGCTCAAGTCGCATTGCGCCGTCTCGATCCCTTGTTGAGAAAGAAACGCTTTGAGGTAGGCCGTAGCCGGATATGGAGTGTTTAGTTGTGTAAACGGGGGAGTTATAAGTAATACTTTCTGCATCATTCAACTAGCATTAATTGATACGGCAAAGGTAGGATTTTATTCATTCACTTGAGGCACGAGCAAATGCAACTTTGCGTTAAAGATATACGTGTCGGCATGCTTGGAGGATGTTGAAAACTCGGTAAAGTCTGACCGATACCCCTCGGCATACACCGCGATAAGATACTGCTCTTCGGGTTGAAGCGGCAAAGAAAACGTAGCGTCATGCAGTGTCCGTTCTACCGTTTCGCCCGATCGGGAAACCAACTTGATCCGATAGTTTACCGGAATACTCCCCGAGATAAACGAGACCGTTCCTTGCAATTGATGCGAGGGCAGTACATGCTCAAAGGCAAAGAGGCTTGAATACCCTTTGGGATGCTCACGCGACGATGCGAAAATCCCTTGCTTGCCGTTCGATAGAAACGCAATCGCATAATCATCGGCCGTAGAATTCACGGGAGCGGGGAGGTGTTCTACCAGTACCGGAGCTTGGTCGCGAAGGATACATTGAAAGATATCTTTTCCGCCAAAGCCGGCATGTCCGTTCGAGGTAAAGCAAAGCGTGGTATCGTTACGAAACGAAGGATATTCCTCGTCGAAGGGCGTATTGATCAGGTCGCCTAAGTTTTCGGGAGTGCTATTGTGCTCGATTGGAAAAGCAATGCGGTAGAGATCGGAACCACCCATTCCGCGAACCGATTCATCGTTGTCGGCTCTCGATTGCGCGGCAAAGTAAAGCCATTTGCCACAAGGAGAAAAGCAAGCATGCTTGGGGTTTGCAATGTCGGATAGCGAGATGGTTTGCAGCGTACTCCACGTATTGTTTCTTTTTTCGGTGAGTAACAGCGCGTAATGGACCCCTTTGCGTTCGCTTCGTCTTGTAACCACCATGCATGTTCCTTTCGGATGCACGGCACAATGTTCTTCGCCGGCGTTGCTGTTGATCGTATTGGAAAGATGAATGGGCTTGGATACACTGTCGGGCGTAGCGATGATGGCAGAAAATAGATCGGCAAACTTCTGTCCCGTTTGTTTGCTTTTGGCCGTTCCGTACGTCTGCTTTCGGTCGCTGGCAAAGAGCAATTGATGATCGTTAAAGATCACGGGCGCCCAGTTGTTGCGTGGCGACTCCGCTCCTTTTACGAGCGAGATACGGTAACATGACGATGCCGAGTCGGTGGGCATATTTGGTTTCTGAGGAGAGTTGATGTGGGCACGGCAACTTTTCATCCGCGCACGAATCTGTTCCCGCTTTGCTCTGTCCTTTCGGTCGGTTTTCGCATATACCTTTCGATACGACGCATAGGCCTCGTGCCAATATTCGTGGGCATAACTCTTTGCCGCGTCCGACAAATGCGTCGCCGTACAACCCGTCGAAAAGAAGCCGATTAGGCAAAGAATGTATGTAAGAAATGCGAACCGAGTATAAGGTCTTTTCATGGTATCGTATTGATATAGGTTCCTGCAAATGTGTGTTATTATTCTAGAAGTAGCAAAGAATATACTTTTTATATTGCATGTAGGAGTAGAGTGATGCTTTCGTATTTTATGGTTTGTGAAGAATGTCGATGATCTCATAAATGAATAATCGCATTCATTGTATGTTTAACGTGTTAAAAATGAGCTTGGTGTTTGGATGTGTGGATTCTTTTGTTTCATTTGTAAGATGATGTGTTTTTGTTGTTAACCGAATTTATATCAGGCTGTAAATATGAATATGTATAAGACAGTAGAATTTGGAATATCAAAATCAAGAATTGAATAAAGATGAGAAAACCTGTAGAATCAACATTAGATGAATTGGCAAAAAGAATGCTTATTCTAAGAAAAAAGAGCAGATGTTGCTAGAAACCTAATAATTGAAGATGTAGGGCGAAAGTTTGGAATATATATGATTCATTCTAGTTTATCTGGAAGTCTAAAAAAAAAAAGGTATGAGAAAAGGTGTTTTTTATTTGTTTTTTTGTGTAGAGGCGTTGATATGCTCTCCGCTTTTTAGTCAAGAATACAAAAAAAATGAAGAATTAATCTGGGATCTTGTTTCTGGTGAAACAGATATTGTATTTATGGATGGCTGTGAATACTTAACAAACAAATCCTTTCTTATCAATTTTGATGGATATAAAAATCTATATCCAGAAATCGAAAAAGTAGAAGAGCAATTTATGCTAGGTGGCGGAAGTCAAGATTATGATATGACTTATACACCTTTCTGGTTAATTCGGAATGATTCAATTTATTTAATAGGAATATCTTTAAATACCGATGGTGGAATCGTGAAGAATGGAGTACTTGTATATGATAATCGGTTACCTGTAGAGCGATTCCTTCGGATGGAGAAGTTTGTGAATAAACGATTTGAAAAAGGGGATATCCCTCAGGCTTGTAAAAAGCTGATACGCCCTGAATATTCTATTGGAATAATGTTTGCTTCATGGGTTAATGGGGTATATTATATGAAGCAAACTAAAGAGTTTTCTCAGAGTTATTCTGATTGGTACAAAATACCTATCCTCAAACTTACTATCAAGGATGGTAAGATAATCAAGACAGAGAAGGTGTAAATGTTTTTGACTAAAAAGATACGATTCTAATAGATATCGAAACAAAAACAACAATAGATAATTTACAATAAGCCTTGTATTTGAGTGAATTGCAAGTGCTTTTTGCGGAGCTAAAATAGGGTTTTTGTGGGTGTTTTGCGCGCTAGATTGCAAAAAACGATCGATTTTTCAGGTTCGGAAAATCGGATTTCAACCACAATCAAAAGGCTTCTGGCTCGAGATAAAGCAGCGTGAAAGC
>X396_Morelets_crocodile__coassemble_106_pt1 | contig 13115 bp, 7 predicted proteins | sample X396_Morelets_crocodile__metabat2_low_PE_001 | metagenome-assembled genome bin X396_Morelets_crocodile | reverse complement strand
CTCGGCAATCGACGAAATGAAGAAAGAGCCATATGTAGATGCAGACAGACTAGGTGCTGTAGGTGCTAGTTACGGAGGCTTCTCGGTTTATTGGCTTGCAGGTCATCACGAGAAACGTTTCAAAGCATTTATCGCTCATGCCGGAATCTTCAACCTCGAACAACAATACCTTGAAACCGAAGAGCTCTGGTTTGCAAACTGGGACTTGGGAGGTCCATACTGGGACAAGAAGAATGCAATCGCGCAACAAACATACGCAAACTCTCCTCATTTGTTTGTAGAGAAATGGGATACTCCTATTCTGGTAACGCACGGTGAGCTTGACTATCGCATTCTTGCTTCTCAAGGAATGGCAGCATTTAATGCAGCACGCATGCTAGGAGTACCAACCGAAATGCTCATCTTCCCGGATGAAAATCACTGGATAGCACAACCGCAAAACGGTGTTCTATTCCAACGTGTATTCTTCAACTGGCTTGATAAATGGTTGAAATAATAACTAATCGAGTAGGAGAAAATTAAAGTAGTTTTCTCCTACTTTAACTTTCGACCTCTCACACCACCGTACGTGCCGTTCGGCATACGGCGGTTCCTTACTTACGATAAATCTTACTATAATAATCCAACAAGAAAGGGTAACCCGCCAACTGTAGCATATTCTTATCCAATGCTCTGCTTAGTATCGGGCTTTTTGAAGTGCGCCAATAACCCTTGCGAGTATTTGCCCACTGCCAAGCTTGATATTTATCAATCTTACATTTTATAAGATTGGTAAATTTAGTCTTGGTTTTCTTCCAACATTTCCATATACACATCCGTAGTCGCCGTCGTAACCATTCATCAACAGATTGGAGAAAACTCTTCATATCTGCTAATTTATAGTAACCAATCCAACCTTCGATATATTCTTTTAGTTTGTTTTTACACCTCTCATAACCAAAACCTTTACCTCTTGATGTTAGATCCTTTAGTGTGGATTTTAGTTTAGCTTTACTCTTTGAGTGAAGCGAGAGTTTACAGACTCCTTTCATCACATAAAAGGAGTAGCCTAAAAATTTCAGGCCTCGAATATACCCTACTTTCGTCTTTTCCTTATTTACTTTTAGAAAAAGTTTGTTTTCTATAAATCTGATGATGGATGCTTTTGTGCGATTGGATGCTCGTTTGCTTTTGCAAAGTATCATACAATCATCGGCATAACGCACAAAACGGTGTCCGCGCCTCTCTAATTCTTTATCTAGCTCATTGAGCATGATGTTACTTAGTAAGGGACTCAATGGACCGCCCTGAGGTACACCTAAAGAGGTTTCTTCAAATTTATTGCTGATGACTACTCCTGCATTCAAGTATTTATGAATAAGGGAAAGTAAGCGATTGTCTTGGATAGTTCTTGATAGAACTTCTATCAATTTGCTATGATTAACAGTATCAAAGAACTTTTCCAAATCTAAATCCACGGCATACTTGTAACCCGCTGTTACATGCTCTTGTACTTTACGAAGTGCTTGATGGCAACTCCGTTTGGGACGAAAACCGAAACTTGAGGTACTAAATGTTAGATCATAGATAAAAACTAATCCTTGACTTATCGCTTGTTGGATTACTCGGTCAACTACACTAGGGATACCCAGCGAGCGTTTCTTTCCATTGTCTTTAGGTATCTCTACCCTACGGACTGGATTGGGACGATACGTCCCTTGCATCAGATATTTAATGAGTTCATCTTTGTGATTGCGTAGATATGGTAATAGGTCGGCTATTTCCATTTTATCAACACCACAAGATCCGGCATTTCTTTTTACTTGTAGATAAGCTTTGTTCAGATTACCGGGGCTAAAGATGTATTCCATTAAACGCTCTGTTGTAAAATTTACTTCCACGAGGTGGTTTTCAGTTATACCAATAACAGTCTGCACTCCCTCATAGCCTTTGCATTCCGTGCTATTCTTTTGAGGGCAGTCATTATCTTGGGATAATATTTTCTGCATTCTTTCCATTATCAGCTAACATTCATTTACTACTCGCTTAATTAAGGTTCAGACCCTCCCAATACTATTCACATTGGTACTATGTCCTCGGCTGACTTCTCACAGCAAGCGTTACTCCGTGCTTCAAAAAAAAACATCTCCACACGTCTGTGAGACCTCCCCAGATAAGAACGTAATCTTTCCGCCTTATACCTGTCAGATTTACTATATGTGACTCCAGATAGTTATTGGGCTTTGTTTTGGATTGCAAACTCACCCTCACACTTTAGCCTTATATCTGATTTCTGTTCGTCAGGCCAGACTTTTGCCGCCAGCTTCCTTCAGATTCCACATCGCTATGGACACCCTTGCTATTGGCTAGACGATTCCTACTATCAAGGCTCGTTAGGGACTTACACCCATTAGATTACGCCCATGCTGGGCGTACAATAACAAACGGCAACTTCTACCTAAGAGCAGGAGTTGCCGTTTCTTTTTTCAGATAAAGCTAATCATTCATTAAAAGAAAATCATTTGATTAAACTCAGTTTGAGAACATTCTGTTTCATTTACCTGAGCAGCCTTCATATTATACAAAGCTTGAGCAATTTGTGCGTCGAGCGCTTTTCTTGTAATCTTACCTTGAGTAGCACGAAGTATCTTACATAGATTGTAGGTAAAGTAACCATGTTGTTTACCGTCGGGCATCATACCTTCCATCGAAACCTGATTTGCTTTACAAGCAGCCCATAATGTATGTTTAGACTCTACCACAGGAACAAAAGCCCTAGTTACAGTCATCTCCTCGCCTTCTTTCGAATCCAATTCACGTTGATGAATAAAGTAAAAACTATCTTCCAGCATCGGAGGTAAGAAACGAGCTTGTTCGGTAGGTTTTTCTCCCGTAAAACTAAACTCTCTCGTTCCGGAACCAGAGTGACAGCAGTCTAGAAATACTTCTAAATTGACATTTTCTTTGAGATTTGCATTGATCACATCTTTGAGTACATCATCCGATATAAACCCGGCGCTTGGGTAATCATGAGGAACGATTGCTTCATCCAATCCATCAATTTCAATATCCCCATTAATATTTGTCACTTGAGTTCCATGACCTGAATAATAAAAGACCAAACTATCGCCTGGCTTAGCTTTAATCAATAACCATTCTAAATACTTAAGAATATTTGCTTTTGTCGCATTCCGATTTGTCAAGATCCGAATATTCGAAGGGCTAAATCCGCAAATCTTTAAAGTAGTTGCCATATCTGCAGCATCATTTACACAACCGCTCAAGTCAGGGCCACCACTACCTACGGGAGCATAATCATTTACCCCTACTAAAACAGCCTTACGTGTACCTACTAGAATAGGTTTCTCGGCAGCATTCTCCTTTGCTTTCATACGCATCGTTATTAATACATTGATTTTGAATTTAAACTATTCTCTAAAGAAAACAGAGAAACATCTCTTTAAAACTAAGTATTTGATATAAAACAAATGAAAGGCACAAATCGTTTTTACTTTGAAGGTTACGCCTGAAATATACCGAAACAACGACACCTCTTCACCATTGAACAGGCTGCAAGAACAATTGCCATTTCTCGAGCTTTCCATTGAGAAATTGTTCTAACCGATTCTCATTTACTTCTATAAAATGGTAGTGACTGCTTACGGCGACCATTTTACCGTGACTTTGCTGTTTAGCCGTTTCTTTTGGCAAAAGTTCATCACTCTGATATACATCCGCATAAACCTTATTCTTCGCCCAATTCATGGCTTCATCGTGGTTATCAATCCACAACAAATCATAGATATCATCATCCGCATTAGGTATGCGTAAAATAGCCCGATACTTTTGATTGATACGAGCAGTACGCAAAAAACGATCTTTAAATGAGGAGATGTGTTCCAAGTGAATCGATGCTAATTTCGAGTCCACCTCAAACTTACGTATAAACTCAATTGTGCTATGTTGCACCTCTTTAGGCAGTTCTACTAATTTTTGCAGACAAGCCTCACTAATTACAATGCGCATAACTTCAACGTTTATTCAAATTACACCATCATGAATTCTGCACAAAATAAATAAAGGATAAACAACCCAATGAAACCATAAGCACGCCCATTACAAATAGATGCTTAAACTTATTGATTTGTCCGGAAGAAGTTTTTAAGTTCTTCACCGCAACGAAAGCATTCGTTAATATCACTCCTGCAAAAAGGAGATAAAATATCAAGTCCATAGGCTTTTACTTAAATAAACCCAAGGACAAAAAGAATTGTTCTCACATTACACACAATGTATATAAACAAAAATAGCAGCTCCTCAAGGAACTGCTATTCTATATCTATTTTATCGCCATTGCATCTATTGCAACTGCTTTCCGTTTTCGTTGAAGATCACAACTACATCTTTATCATTCACTTCTAGTTCAAAGACGTAAGTTGTTACGTTTTCACGAGGTGAGGCATTAGGAGTCTCACGGAGATAAATATCATCAATTTGCGCTACAGTATAACCGGCAGCTAAAAATGCATCTTGCACAACTGTTGGAACATCCTTGTAAGAAGTCTCCCATTCCCAGTAAAGCAAGTTTTGCTGAGGATCAAAGACAACTTCAATCGCTCGGTTACCTCCAAACAAGTCTACTTCATAATTCTTAGTTGTGCTATCGATATCAAAATCAACAATACTATATGTTGATGATGGGAAATTCTGAGTCAACTGATCCATGATCTTTTGAGGAATCGTAACCGGTTTTAAAGGAGTGTTATCAATATCAGGCACTTCTTTAATCAAAACACCGCTAGCAGTATAATACAAAGTCACTTCGCCTTCACTTTTCGGATCGTCAAGCTCTACACGATAAATAGAAGAGAAACCATCGCGCTGAATCAAATCCACACCATCATACGTCCAAGCACTGTATTTGCTAGAAGCAATATTAGCTTTGATCGCTTGAGGAAGTTGTGACGACTGCAACTCTTCTACAGTTAGCAACATCGTTCCGGCTGTATTGTACCACACATCAGTTTCGTTTCCGTTGTACTTGAATTCAGCCACATAATACGGATCTTCGAATTCCCAAGTAGGTGAAACTACAGTTGGGTATTGATCGTTAAACGCTGTAAGAACAGCATTAGGCACATCTATTGAATTCTTATCGTCATCACTGCTGCACGATGCAGCAAAAAATGCGATCAAGGCAATACCCAGCAGACTTAGTAATTTTGTTTTCATAATAGATTCATGATTTTATTTCTTTACTTTTTTAAATAAAACAAGAAATATCCCTGAAAGTTGTTCGCTATATAAACATTTACAATAAGCCTTCTAATCAATAACATACAACAACATAAATTACCAGTACATTAAAGCATTATTGCGAATGTTTTCGCTCTAGATTGTCCGATTTAGTCATTTTTAGCGGTTCGGAAAACACGTTTTCTGTTGCAAACCAACAGACCTATTTGTACAACGATGAGCAGTTTACCCCCGTTTTACGCAAGATTCACGCAAAAACCATGCAAGGTTCGTACAAAAACCTTATTTACTTCTCAAAAAAAGCAAGTGAGGAAGTCACAAGAACGTTATTTGGTTTTCAATGAAGGCATTTTACGGCTTCCCCGAAAACGTTTTTTAGTTATAGTGAAGAGTAAATTCACTCACCACGAATACTTTTTGCACTCACCACTATAAGTAAACAAACTCTTCACGGTGAGTAAACAAACTCTTCGCAAATACTTTTGGGCAAATTCGTGCAAACAATCCGCCTCAACCTCACCAGAGTGTTTCAGTTGGGACAATACCCTACGCAAGGCAACCACAAACAACTCTCGCGAAGTTGAGCAAATGCAATATATCACCTCTATTGAGCAATAAGCTCCACTTTGCAAGTTCATTTTGCAGTTCTCAATAAGAAGTAGCACCTCTCTGTAAAGAAAATGAGTCGATTTAATGCAATTAGTCAATCACATCACTGCACAAAAAGAATCCGATCTAGCGAAAAAACAAGCAAATCCAAACAGATAAGCATCCGCCTCAACCCGCACAAACAAACTCATGACTTTACCAATAAATACAATAAGATCAACACATTCAACTTCAGGTTATATTCAAAATGTTTACTGCAAATAAAAAACCTTCGCGGCAATGTTCTTGGGAGAAGCATTGCACACGAAGGTTACATTGACTTATTAGAATAAATAAAAACGAGGGTATCAATCTATTGCCGTGATTGCCGCTCCTTTGGTGATGCCGTTTGCATTAAAGGCATCAACGGTAAAGAAGTATGGCACGCCGGCGTTGAGACTTGTAAAGTTGTACGTATTGGCATCGGCTACTTGAATCGAGTTGTATAGCTTGTCTTTGGCGATACCATAACGAATGATGTAGCCTTGTGCCCCTGCCACCGACGGCCAGCTCACGGTTGCTTTGCATCCGTCTACCTCGTTACGACGGGCTTGTACCGTGGTTACTTTTTGCGGTGCTTTGCCGTTGCCTTTACCGAATACACGCAAGTCGCGCACGGCAAAGTACGGCGCTGAGGTATAGGCTACGTTTTTCAGGCGGATGTAACGAGCTTTGAATGGTTTGACAAACTCAATGTAATCGTGCGGAACATCCGTCTTGTTGTTACTTTTGTCTGCAATCACCGACCACTCGTTTCCATCGGCCGAAGCCTCGAGCACGTAGCTTTGGTACGAAGGCTGTTCGCGCCCCGCCAGTTGCGACTTATACTCACCAAAGTTTACTTGAATGGCATTGATGCTACAAGGTTCTAGCAAATCCATTTGCATCCATTCGCCTGCGTCGGCGCTTTGTGCCACCCAGTGCGTGCGCGCATCTTCATCTGCGGCCAAACTACCATCGAAACTTTCCAATACGGACGACACTTGTACCGGCTTCTTGTACGACAAGACGTTCCAGTCGGGACGCTTGCCTTTGGGTTCTTTACCCGGCAGATAGCATGGATAATCTCCCATATAAGTATTGGTGTACATCAGGCCGGCTTTGTCGATTCCCGACGGATAAAGCGAGATGCGTCGCTCAAACATGTGTTGCACGGTGATGGCATTGGTTGCCGCTTTCCACAATTCATTGTCGACGGTAAACAAACATCCGTGCCCTGCCCCACCGATAAAGCCGGTTGGTTTAAATGAGACCGGACTATTATTCATATACGTAAACGGTCCCGTTGGCGTATCACCTATGTAAACACCATCGGCATAGGTTTTCCACTCTGTGCCCGGTCCCGCATACTGAAGATAGTATTTACCGTTGTGCGGCGTAACCCATGCGCCTTCGATGTATGGACGACGCTCCAATTCATTGAATTCGCCCGTACGCTCCCATCCTCGGTTCTCTTTGTCGCTATTGAAAAGATCTATTGCCTCGGCTTTGGTCTCCAGCTTATTCAAATCAATCGTGATTACACTGATCGGTGCCGTAGGCGAACAACCGTAATATACATACAAGTTATCCCCCTCGATCAAGAAGGCCGGATCCCAGTAAGTATAGATCTTCTTTACCGGTTCCCATGTTCCGCTCTTCGGATCATTGGATCGATAGAGCATGGTATAGCCGTGTGTAGATCCGGCATAATAGAGGTAGCCTTCGTGAATAAACGTAGCCGGCGCATAGTCTTCGATCGGTAGTACCGGCTCTTTTATAGGAACAAATGTCCAGTTATTGAAGTCTTTCGTGTGCCAATAACCGCCCGACTTGGATGCGAACAGGTAATAATCGCCGTTGAAGTGTGTTACAACCGGATCGGCTGCTTCGCGTACACCTTTCCCATCGGGGATGATCATAAACCGATAGTTTAGGTTGATCGGATTGCAAAAGGTAGCGGGCGAAGGGTTGATTTGTGCTTTAATTCCCGAGCGGGCAGAAAGATTCTGCCCGGCCAGAGAACATATAATCATGGATAGAAATAAGGTCTTTCTCATGTCTTATCTGTTTTATAAGATCTGCTTAGTTTATTTATTTCGGATCAGAACACCTGATAAGGAGTTCCTTCGATGGTCGTTTGTCCCATCACTCCTTCTGATTTGTGAGGCTGACCACCGCCGATATATACCTTTACATCGCCCGCTTGCATCACTTGGTTTCCTTTATTGTTTACCAACGAAAGCTCTTCGGGTGTAAGGGTAAATGTCACTTTCTTGCTTTCTCCTTTACGCAAGTGTACGCGTTGGAATCCTTTTAAAGCGCAGATCGGCGTACGCTCGTTGCTGTTTTGCGGATGCATTACGTAAAGTTGTACTACCTCGTCGCCGTCGCGCTTTCCTGTATTTGTTACGGTCGTGCTTACTTCGATCGAGTTTCCAGTTGTTACCTTCGCAGGAACGGCAAGGTTCTTGTAACCGAATGTCGTATAGCTAAGACCATAGCCAAACGGATAGCGTACTGCTCCGTCGAAATAGCGGTAAGTGCGGTTGTTCATCGAGTAGTCTTCGAACGGAGGTAAGTCTCGATCGCTGATGTATGTAGTCAGCGGCATGCGTCCGGCAGGGTTGTATGTACCAAACAACACATCAACAATAGCATCACCGGCAGCTTGTCCGCCATACCATGCCTGCAAGATTGCGTCGGCATTTTTACTTTCCCAATCGAAGCTCATCACCGAACCCGACATATTTACCAATACAAGTGGTTTGCCCGTTTGCTTCAATGCCTTCATCAACTCGGTTTGTACAGGAGGAAGTGCCGTTGTAGTGCGGTCACCACTAGCGAAGCCGCCATAACCTCCGGCTCCAGCATCGCCCGCTTCTCCTTCATAGTCGGCCGTGATACCACCCACAAAAACAATCACATCTGCTTGTGCTGCCTGCTTGGCCACTTCGGCAAACGAAGGCGCGTTTTTCAAAGTATCTACAATACCCACTCCCGCAATGTAATCAATTTGCATGGAGTTTCCGAAACGCTTCTTCAAGCTCATCAGCGGAGTTACGTTCTCACTTGGTACGCCAAAGTAGTTGGCCAACTGTGCGTGTGCATTGTCGGCATTCGGACCTACCAATGCAATGCGCTTGATCTTTTTACTATCGAGCGGCAACACATCGTTGTAGTTCTTGAGCAATACCATCGACTTTTGTGCCATCTCGTAGGCATGGGCCTTGTGCGCGTCGCACTCGATCACTTCACGACCGATGGTTGAATACGGATTCTTACCTGCCGGATCAAACATTCCTAACTTGAATAGAATCGTAAACAAGCGAGTTAGCGACACATTGATGTCACGCTCAGAGATCAAACCACGCTCGGCTGCTTGTACCAACTGTTGATACAGATCACCACACTCAAGGTCGGTTCCACTCAGCAAGGCATCCCCTACGGCCGAAGTATGACTGTCGTGTGTTTTATGATGTGCGGCAAAGTCTTTAATACCCCAACAGTCCGACGTTACATATCCGTCGAAGCCCCATTGGTTGCGCAAGATATTTACCATCAGTTTATCATTGCCGCAACAAGGTTTCCCTTCGAAACGATTGTAGGCACACATCACCCCGTGCACATTGGCTTTAGTTACCAAGTGACGGAATGCGGGAAGATACGTATCCCACAAGTCGTAAGCATTGGCTCGTGCGTCGAATGAGTGACGATTATATTCGGGTCCGCTGTGTACGGCAAAGTGCTTTGCACAAGCTACAGCTTTAAGATAATACGGATCGTTACCTTCGAGACCGTGCACAATAGCCGCTCCCATCATCGAAGTCAAATAAGGATCTTCACCGTAGGTTTCTTGTCCGCGTCCCCAACGTGGGTCGCGAAAGATGTTGACATTGGGAGTCCAATAGGTAAGACCACGGTAGATCTCTCCCGTTTTCCCGTTCTTCAAATCTTCGTTAAACATTGCTCGACCTTCCGATGAAGCGATGTCGCCCATCTTTTGCAAAGCAGGTGCGTCGAAGGTTGCCGCCATACCGATGGCTTGAGGAAACACGGTTACTTTTTCTTTGGTACGAGCCACGCCGTGCAGTGCTTCGTTCCACCAGTTGTATGCAGGAACACCAAGTCTTTCCACTCCCGGAGAAGCGTGTTTCATCAATTCTACTTTCTCTTCAATGGTAAGTCGACCGATCAAATCAGCGATACGCTGCTCGGTAGGCAGGTTAGCGTTACGAAACGGATAGTCGGCCGTTTGCCCCATCATTACCATACCGCTCAAGAATAGAGCCGATATGGTAACGCAAAACTTCTTTCTCATGATTTTAGATTATAGTGTATTCTTATTGTCTTACTTGATAACAAACCATGTAGTTCCACCCGGTTTTACTTCTACCGGAAGAAGCATTTCTTGTTTGTCGTTCAGTGTATAGCTTACTGTTTTCGAATCGGCTCCCATCACTTGCGCTTTGTTCTGAAGTCCGGCATAATACAAAGGAAGGCGCAACTCTTTCTTGATAGTTCGGTTGGTCGGATTGAAAACCACAACCATTCCTTTATCATTGATGAACGGATTCACGTGCATGATGCAATCGAGGTCTCTACCGGTAGGACGGCTAACGTGTATAATCTCCGAGTTGAGAATCTCACGGTATTGTTTGTACCAGTTGATCCATTTGGAAACCATTTGTTTCGTTTGCGGAGTATCATACAAGCGTTTGCCACGAATGGTTAGTTGGGCGCCACTGCTTAAGAATTGTACCAACTGCGACTCGTAACGGTCGAGGTTTTCGCACAATGGCTCTAGTCCTACACGCGGATCATTGGTATAGAAACCGACCAACTGTAGTGTCATCCATCCCATGGTAGGTAGTTTGTGCCATGTGCCGTCGTAGATATACTGGCGAGCCAACAGCTGTTGTTGCTGTGGTGTAAGGTTGGCACTGGCTTCGCGGTAACCCATACCGGTAGCGCTTTGCCCGTTAAGGAAGTACCAATCGGGAATCGGCACATACATGTCGCGCTTTTGCAGTTCGTGGATTACTTCTACTTGAGCTTTCCATTGCTCCCATTGCGAGTCGTTCATGCCGCGGTGATGCTTGTGATTGGTTGCCGCACACGGATCGCCGTGATATGGTCCGTCCATGTTGTAGGTCTTGAAGCCGGTTTTGTCAAAGAACTCCCACATCTTTCCGTAGTAGGTATCTTTCCAATCACTGGCTACACAAACGCTTTGACCAAACAAGCTTCCCGGTTTTCCGGTTTCAGGACTGATACAATCAACCTCTGCTCCACGACCACGCGACGCAATTTGTAGTTCGTAGCCACCCATTGGTATGCCTCGCTCTTTAGCGTAGTCGGCAATCATTTTCCAGTGTTGTATGTATTTTTCGTCTAAATTGTCGTGACTGATACCCGGCCATGCCATGATATCGAGACGTTCCAATCCGAGTTCTGCCATTTGATCAATGAAGGCTTTCAGTTCTTTCTCGTCGTGCGAAGTAATACCTCCCGAGATCAGAGACTCGGTTACTTGCGGTGCCAACTTCTTATACATGCGACGATGCCCTAAGCTCTTGCGTTCGCGATCGTCGGAGTCTTGAAGCAATTCGAAGGTTAGGAACGACTTGAACGGGTTCATCTTATCCACATATACGTCGGGCCCTACAGGCAATGTGCTTACCAATAAGTTGTGGTGCGGAAAGTCTAGGAACTTGTCTTCGGCTTGGTTGTGTGATGCCCATGTGTTATACTCGGGGTCGATAAGCCAACGTGTTGTGGATTCGCCACAATGATATATCTTCGGCTCGCCAACAAAGTGCATCAAGGCGCTTCCGTTTCGGCTTCCGTTTACAAGGGCGAAAGAGAAGTCGCTCTCTACATGAATGCGTGATACTTGATCTTGGTTGATTGCCAATTGTTCGGTTTCGATATCATTAAGAACTACACGTTTGTCACCGTTGTTTACAACCTCTACCCACTTTACAACTACCGGAAGACCTTGGTATATTTCATAGTTCACTTGTACTTCCAAGTCTTTTACGGCTTCCATTGCAAAGGTTGGTTTGTACTTCATTACTACACGCAATCCTTTTGCAGGCCATTCCGTTTCTACGGCATTAAACTTTTGTTTCCACGGATAACGCATCAGCGGACTTCCGGTTTCAATATCTGCCAATGTAAATGCCGATGTATTTGCGTCTAAGTCTTTGTACCAATCTTCGAGCAGATACGAACATTCGGGTTGTCCTTCGAGGCCTCCTACATTGTACCAAACACTGTCGATCATTACGCGGGCTTCGGGCTTGATAGCACGTACATATTCTGCTCCGTTGGTTAGGTTTTGATATCCTACGCACGCAACATTGTCTCCCACATAAAACGTACGACTTACCAATCCGTTGTTAAGCTGCATCATAGCCGGAGCATCTTGCTCACCTTTGATTACATTGAGTTTGCATGGGTTTTCTACCTTATGAATCAACCAGTCGTTCGGTTGCAACGTATTGCTAAATACAGTTACAAATTCTTTTCCGGCAGCAGGAGTATATAGTTTATTGAGCAATGCGGTTTGCTCTTGCTTGCGTTGTTTCGATTGTTCCTTTATAATCTTGTAGTTGAGAAGGAAGTCGGCCGTAGGGTCAAACTCGCCACTTTTGAATGTAGAGACACGTGCTTCGTAAACTAATCCGTTGAATCCGTTTGGCTCACTAGGCGATGAGGCTATCGAGAAGTTATTTGCAAATTCTTTGGTAAGCGGGAAGGTTGCGCTTTCTTTTCCATTGATCCAAACCGAGCCTTCACCATCCGACACAACAATGGCAAGGTGTGTCCATTGATCTTTTTGTACATCACCGATGGTGGCGATGGTAGATCCGCCCGAAACAAGCACCCATTTATCGTTGCGTTGTCCGATTACATAGCCGGCTTTTCCGTTACCATTTGATAGCACCGGAACAAGTTTCCCATCGGCAGATTGAGCAGCAGCTGGCTTTGCCCATACTTCCATCATGATGTTTTCACCCGGAGTGCAATAAGCTTTGTCGAGCCAATAGCCTTCGTTTTTGCCACTAAATAAAATGGATCCTTCTCCTTTTACAAGTTTATCAGAGGGAGCATCGGCATAAAAGACAGGAACTCCAATTGCTTTTAATGCATTGCCGTGTTTTGTAGCTTCGAGCGTAGACGGTGCCGATGCGTACGAAACGTTTCCTGAACGTCCCATATTGTAATGAGAAACTACTTTTATTTTC
>X396_Morelets_crocodile__coassemble_105_pt1 | contig 13130 bp, 11 predicted proteins | sample X396_Morelets_crocodile__metabat2_low_PE_001 | metagenome-assembled genome bin X396_Morelets_crocodile | reverse complement strand
GCAAGATCATAGCCTACGAATGTACTGTCGCCATTTTTCAAAGAAACCCAGTCTCCGGTTTCGATAGCAGCAGCATTTCTAGCTCTTTCTTTTTGCTTTTGCATCTCTGCGTCGAACTCTGCAACATTTACAGACATTCCGTTTTCACGAAGAATAAGTTCTGTAAGGTCTAGAGGGAAACCGTATGTATCGTAAAGTACAAATGCATCTACACCGCTCACTTCTGTTTTACCAGCAGCTTTTGCTTCATCCATACGTTTCTCCAACAAACGAATACCAGTTTCAAGCGTACGAAGGAATGACTCTTCTTCTTCTTTGATAACCTTTTCGATCAATGTTTTTTGAGAAACAAGTTCCGGATAAGCATCTCCCATTGTATCGATCAATGCAGGAATCAACTTATACATGAATGCTTGGTGCTGACCAAGGAATGTGTAGCCGTAACGTACGGCACGACGTAAAATACGACGAATTACATAACCGGCTTTAGCATTTGACGGAAGTTGGCCGTCTGTAATAGAAAATGCAATTGTACGGATATGGTCGGCAATTACACGCATTGCGATGTCTTTTTGCTCGTCTTTGCCATATTCTGTACCGGCTAGTGCAGCCATTGCTTTGATAATTGGTTGGAATACGTCTGTATCATAGTTTGACAATACACCTTGCATTGCCATACACAAACGTTCAAATCCCATACCTGTATCAATAACCTTCGCAGGAAGGCCATCTAATGTACCATCTGCTTTACGGTTGTATTGCATAAATACAAGGTTCCAGATTTCGATAACCTGCGGATGGCTTTCATTTACCAAAGTAAGACCATTTACTTTTGCACGTTCTTCGTCCGGACGAATATCAATGTGGATTTCTGAGCAAGGACCGCAAGGACCTGTATCGCCCATTTCCCAGAAGTTATCTTTTTTGTTACCGTTGATAATTCTATCTTTTGGTAAAAACTTTTCCCAGTATGAAGCAGCTTCATCATCGCGAGACAAACCTTCTTCAGGGCTACCTTCAAATACGGTTGCATAAAGTCTGTTCGGATCAAGCTTAAGTACATTTACTAGATATTCCCAAGCCCATTCGATTGCTTCCTTCTTGAAGTAATCACCAAACGACCAGTTACCAAGCATTTCGAACATGGTATGGTGGTATGTATCGTGACCTACTTCTTCAAGGTCGTTATGCTTACCGCTTACGCGCAAACATTTTTGCGAGTCGGCAACACGTGGATACTTAATAGGAACATTACCTAGGATAATGTCTTTGAACTGATTCATTCCGGCGTTGGTAAACATCAAAGTCGGATCGTCTTTAATTACCATCGGAGCAGAAGGAACAATCTGATGTCCCTTAGAAGCAAAGAATACTTTAAATGATTCTCGAATCTCTTTTGCTGTCAACATAAATACTTATCTGGTTGTCGTTAATATTCTGAAATGCAGTTTGCAAAAATACGGCAAATAATTATTTTTGCCACAAACACTTCGTTAATTAATTTATCAGTCGACCACAAATGCGCAAAAAAACATACTTTCTGTACAATCCGAAAACTTTAACGTATGAGCGGGTCTATCCTTCATTCAAGCAAAAGATGTTTGGAGTAATACGCCATTTGAGTATCGGTATCGTTATCGGAGTCGGTTTATTTTTCGGTATTACCTACCTTTTCGAATCTCCGCTCGAAAAGCAATTACGTAAAGAAAATAAGTTGCTTCAAACTCAATACGAGGTACTTTCTCTGCGACTCAATAGCGCATTGGAAGTACTCGACGACATACAAGAACGGGACGAAAACTTGTATCGCGCCATATTTCAAGCCGAATCGATTCCGATCTCGGTACGTAAATCGGGCTTTGGAGGGGTAGACCGTTATGAACACCTTACCAGTTTGTCGAATCCCGACTTGGTAATTTCGACAACCCGCAAGATGGATATGCTTTCGAAGCAATTGTATGTACAGTCAAATTCCCTCAATGAACTTGTCGACATTGGAAAGTCGCAAGAAGAACGTCTAAAATGCATCCCCGCAATTCAGCCTGTTTCGAATAAAGATCTCACCAGACTGGCTTCGGGATATGGTATGCGTATCGACCCTATTTATCGTACTCCTAAATTTCATGCAGGAATGGACTTCACTGCAAAAAAAGGGACCGATGTGTATGCTACAGGCAATGGAAAGATTACCTTTGCAGGATGGAGACAAGGATATGGTAATTGTATCATTGTCAATCATGGCTTCGGTTACGAAACCTTATACGGTCACTTGGATAAAATCAAGACTCGTGTAGGTAAAACGGTAACCCGTGGCGAAATCATTGGAACCGTTGGAAACACAGGAAAGTCAACCGGCAACCACCTTCACTATGAAGTAATGGTAAGAGGTAAAAACGATAATCCGGCTAAATACTACTTCATGGATCTTACTCCTGAAGAATATGAACGCATGATTCAATTGGCAGATAGCCGTGGACAGGTTATGGACTAATTAAATTGGACTAAAATTATGGCACTAAATAAGAATAAAGATCTAAAACTATTCTACTCGATTGGTGAAGTAGCCAAGATGTTTGGAATAAATGAGTCGACACTCCGTTTTTGGGAAAAAGAGTTTGACATTATCAATCCGCGTAAATCGGGGAAGGGTACTCGATATTATAAGAAAGAAGATATTGAGAATGTACGATTGGTCTTCCATCTGGTAAAAGAAAGAGGTCTTACTCTTGCCGGTGCCAAACAAAAAATCAAAGACAACCCTGAAAACACAAAGAAAAACGAGGAGGTTGTTGCTCGCCTGAAGGGTATAAAAGAAGAGCTTCTCGCTCTCAAAGATATCTTTGATGCAATAGATAAAGCATAATACCAGATCAGCTTTAATAAAACGATCATCAGAATAAAGAAAGCTCGGTTATTTGTATTCTACGAAATACAAATAACCGAGCTTTTATGTATACCTGTTGTTTTTATCGTTATTCGGCAACTCTAGCTACAGATTTCACATTCTCAACCTTTGCTAGTCTATTGCAAATATTCTGAATATCTGAGATGTCATGCACATACAATTGCACTCTGCCCTCAAAGAATCCATCTTTTGCTTCCAAAACAATCTTTCGCATGTTGACAGAAAACTCTTCAGAAATCGTACGTACAATTATATTTAAAATACCCATCGCGTCAATTCCTTTGATTTCTAAGGTAGCCGGATAAGTAAAGCTACTGTGATCTGACCATTCGGTTGTAAGAATACGTTCACCGAAGGAGCTCATTAATCGCAATCCAATAGGACAAGAGCGTTTGTGAATCGTTACCGAGTTGTCGTCATTGAGAAAACCAAAAACCTCATCTCCCGGTATTGGTTTACAACAATCAGCAATCTGGTAGTTTCTTTCAAATGCGATCTCCTTCAATTGATAGATCTTTTTCTTATCTATCTTTTGTTGTGACAAATCACAATGAGGCAGTTTCTCTGTTTCTTCTTTTCCACCAACTCCAAATGCTTGTTTTACGTAGTTGAAAAAGCCGCTCTTCTTCTTATTATAATTAAGAATCTTGGCTAAATTATCTGCAAGTTCTATATCCCCTTTTGCAACAGAGCAGAAAAACTCATCGCGTTTCAAGAATGAATAGTAAGTGGCCAACTTATCGAAATTCATAAAATTGGCTTCCATCTTATTCCTTTCCAAGGCTTCTGTTACAATATGCTCTCCTTCCCTTGCCAACTCTTTGCGTTGTTTCTTGAGTGCATAATCAATCTTTGCTTTTGCCTTAGCTGTAGTTACAAAGTTGAGCCACTCTGCCTGAGGAGTCTGTGATTTTGAAGACAAGATCTCAACCTGATCTCCACTTTGCAACTTATGACTAAGCGGAACCAACTTGTGATTCACCTTAGCACCGATGCATTGATTCCCAAGATTCGTATGCAACGCATAAGCAAAGTCGAGAGCTGTAGCCTCTTGTGGCAATGTTTTAATATCACCTCGAGGAGTAAAAACAAAGATCTCTAAAGCAAATAGGTTTAATTTGATTGTATCAAGAAAATCAAGTGCATTGGGATTTGGATTCTCTAATATCTCGGTAATGGTCTTCAACCATTTATCCAACTCAGTATCTTCCTCTACATTATGCTCTTTGTATTTCCAGTGCGCAGCAAAACCTTTCTCTGCAATGTCGTCCATTCTACGGCTGCGGATCTGAACTTCGATCCATTCGCCATCAGGACCCATTACCGTTACGTGTAAGGCCTGGTATCCATTTGCTTTAGGTCTGCTTACCCAATCTCGTATTCGATCAGGTCGCAACTTGTAGATATCGGTAATCACCGAATAGATATCCCAGCATTGATTCTTTTCATCTACCCCATTAGCCTGATCGAAAATAATACGAACAGCAAAAATATCGTAGACTTCTTCGAAAGATACACCTTTCGCTTGCATCTTATTCCAGATAGAATAAATCGACTTTACACGAGCTTTCATCTCGTAGGCGACACCCAACTTATTCAATCTGGCTTCCAGTGGTTGTGCAAAACGGGTAAATGCATCCTGACGCATGTTTTCCGACGCATCAAGCTTCTCTTTTATTTGTCGATATTCTTCGGGGTGTTCATACTTGAAGCTGAGATCTTCAAGTTCGGTTTTTATCGAGAAAAGACCTAAACGGTGTGCCAAAGGAGCATATAAGTACAAGGTCTCTCCGGCAATCTTATATTGTTTTGAGGGCAACATTGAGCCCAGCGTACGCATATTGTGTAGTCTATCCGCTATTTTAATCAAAATAACGCGGATATCATCAGACATGGTAAGCAGTAACTTTCTGAAGTTTTCAGCCTGAGCCGAAGCCTGCTCTCCAAAGATACCTCCCGATATCTTTGTTAATCCATCTACAATCGTAGCAATCTTCTCGCCAAACATGGCTTTGATATCCTCGACTGTAAATTCTGTATCTTCAACGACATCGTGCAATAACGCAGCACTAATCGAAGTCGAACCCAAGCCAATTTCTCTACAAACAATTCGTGCAACAGCAAGAGGGTGCATGATATATGGTTCGCCCGAGCGACGTTTTACCCCTTGATGTGCTTGTTTGGCAAAATTGAAGGCTTTTGTTATGAGCTCAACCTTCCGTCTGTGATTTGAATTAATATAATCTTGCAACAGAGCATCAAACTCTTGTTGAATAAGTAACTCATCAGACTCAAATTCATTTTTGATTTCATCCATAACACAAGCCTCCATTTCTAATTAAGAATTCAAAGATAACTAATTTTTTATTCTTTGATTACTACTTCGAGGGCTCCCAATAGCATCTTTTTGGCGATACGATTAGCCCCTGCTCTTTCAATTCTTTCATTGCTTTATCTACGTCTTTCTTTGTAAGACCAGAAAGCTCAACAATTTTTCCGGCGTTTAGTGGTTCTCCGGCATTTTTCATCACATCAAGAACTTTGTCAATTGAGTCCATAGTTACTAAATTATCTGTTAAACAATAGGAATTTTCAATGTTTGTCCGGGCTTGATATTACTTCCTGCAATTCCGTTTACTTTCTGAATTTGAGAAGCTGTAACGCCTGGATATTGTTTTGATATTGTGTAAAGAGAATCTCCTTTCTTCACTTTATAATAACTAAAGTTATCGGATCCTTGTTCACTTGATGCCACTTTTGACACCACCTTTTCTTCTTTCACAGCCGAAACTTGTTTCTTCTCAGACGAAGCATGTTTCTTCTCGGCCAACAATACGCCTCCATTATCTACATGAATCACGAGCTTCTTGCCTGTAGGAACTCGAGAAGAAGAGAGGTTGTTCCATTTCTTAATCTGACTAGACGTAACTCCATATTTATTGGCGATAGACATAAGCGTCTCCTTCTTGCCTACAACATGGGTAATACGCTCTTTATCATCTGCATTTCCTCCATTATTGGTGTTGGGATTTATATTTGCGAAAAACGTATTAAAGTTATAGTTATAAATAGAGTCTCTTTTTTCGCTAAAAGTCAAAGCTTCGGATACAGGCAAATTAAGAAGATATGGTTTTCCGTGACCGGGAATAATATCACGTTTATACTGAGGATTTAGTGCTCTAAGCTGTTCGATATTCAACCCCAACACGTCAGACACCTGCTGTAGATGAAGCATTTTATCAACAACAATCGTATCGGTTACAACCGGCAAAGCTGCTTGCAGCGGACAGATATTGTGGTCACAATAGTAATTCATTACATAATTTGCAGCAATAAACAGCGGAACGTAAGAACGTGTTTCACGAGGAAGAAACTTATAAATTTCCCAGAAGTCTTTGTTACCTCCGGCTCTTCGTATTGCCTTGTTTACATTACCCGGACCGCAATTATACGAAGCAATTACCAGATTCCAATCTCCGTACACCTCATACATATCCTTGAAGTATTTACATGCTGCCTCTGTCGCTTTTTGCGGATCACGACGTTCGTCGACAAGACTGTTTATCTCTAAACCGTAAGCACGCCCGGTGGGAAGCATAAACTGCCACAGACCACTTGCGCCCATACGAGATAAAGCAAACGGATTCAGAGCCGACTCTACTAAGGTCAAGTATTTAAGCTCCATAGGCAGACCATTTTTATCAAGCACCTGCTCGATCATTGGAAAGTAGAAATCTGCCATACCCAGCATATACTGCACCAATGTACGACGACGACCTGTATACAAGTCAATACACTTGCGCACGTCATCGTTGTAAGTCATCGGGATTACATGAGGAAGTCTGTTTAATCGATCGATATAAACAGAGTCTGGTATATAAAAGTCGTATTCATCGTTGTAGCAAGATTCGATTCGCTTGGTAAAGTATTTAGTATGCCAAGAAGACATTAAACTATCAATATCAGCATCCAAACTTTCCGGCAGAAAGTTATCTTCAATACTATTAAATAAGGAGTCGCTATCCTGAATATTTTGTTCGCCAGATTGAGCGCTCAAACTTGCAAACGCTAAAATTAAACTACTTACAATTATACAACCTTTTCTTTTCATTATTCTGATTTAGAACTTAATACTGCAATTCACGCCCACCTCACGCGTACTCGTTTTCGAGTAATCGTTCATGTAAGGCTCTACTCGCATAGAAAGATCGGGCGATACATCAAAGTCAAATAACTGAGCATCGACATACGCATCAATCATACACAATACATAAAGACCCACCGTACAAATAATACTAAGGTCTCGATTGCGTCTGAAAAAATCTTTCTTTCTCTTTAAAGAACCCTGTAACCAATCTTTATCGACAGTTTCAGGAGTTTGACCTGCAGGAATAAAATTCTCCCAACTATTTCGGTTTGGATCACCACTCACGATATCGCTAAAAGCATTTGAATAGTCGGTATAATTTCTATTATTCCATGTGATAGCATACGTACATCCTACAAATCCTCCGTATACAATAGGTAGTTTCCAATACTTACGGTTGTAAATTTGGCCCAACCCCGGTAAGATTGCAGAATATAGGACAGCTCTAGTTGGATTTGGTTTAAACGGCTTAAAAGCTTTGGCCAGATCTTCGGGCTTTGCAACAGTCATCATCGATGCGATTCGGGCAGTATCTTGTACCGCCATCGAGTCTTGCAAAGCTACGGCTTGATCTTGTTGAGCTGCTGCATTCCATGTAAATAAAAACAGGAACAGCAACAAGGATATCAATAATTTACATCGAGAACGCACTCTTTCCAAATTTATTTTTTTAATGTATCAAATAAGGCAATAATCTTTTCAAGCTCCTCTTCCGATGTAAAAGGAATCGATATTTTACCTTTTCCTTTTTCATTGCATACGAGTTGAACATTCGTACTAAAAAAGTTTGAAAGATGTTTCTTCAACAAAACAAACTCTTCCGAATTTGCTTTCTTTTCGATTGCCAGATTTTCTGTTTGCACAGCAATCTGTTCGCCATTCGAAGCAGCACGAGCCAGCTCCTCCACATTGCGAACCGACAAGCCTTTACTCAAGATGAGCTCGTAAATTTCGAGCTGTTTGGCCGGATCTTGAACCGATATAATTGCACGAGCATGTCCCATGTCAATCAATTTGTTCTTCAATCCCATTTGAATTTCGGCAGGAAGTTTCAGTAGTCGAAGATAATTGGCAATCGTAGTACGCTTCTTACCTACCCGTTCGCTCAATCGTTCTTGTGTAAGTCCATACACATCGATCAGTTTCTGATACGTAAGAGCAATCTCGACAGCATTCAAGTCTTCGCGCTGTATGTTCTCGATCAAAGCCATCTCTACGACATGTTCATCTGCCGCAGTACGGATATAAGCTGGGATAGCAGTAAGTCCGGCCATTTTAGAGGCACGGTATCTACGTTCTCCCGATATAATTTGATATTTATCGGTATCAATCTCACGCAACGTTATAGGCTGTATGACACCCAGCGACTTGATTGATGCCGACAATTCATTTAAAGCATCTTCGTCAAATACTGATCGGGGCTGATCCGGATTGGGCATAATCTTTGACAGTTCCACCTCGTTGATCGAAGAAGACCCCCCGGTTTTCACTTCATCAAACGTGATCAGAGCGTCAAGACCTCTTCCTAATACAGATTTCCTTTGTAATGACATAGAGTATGATTCTTATATTATTTATTCTTATCGATTAATTCTTTAGCCAACTGCATGTGATTTAACGATCCACGCGACGATGCATCATACAAGATCACCGGCAAGCCGTGGCTCGGAGCTTCACTTAATTTGATATTACGCTGAATTACGGTATCGAACACCAAGCTTTGGAAGTGGCGTTTTACTTCTTCGTAGATCTGATTGGCTAGTCGCAAACGAGAATCGTACATAGTAAGAAGAAAACCTTCAATCTCGAGTCCCGGATTCAGTTTCGACTTGATAATTTTAATCGTATTCAACAGTTTACTGATACCCTCAAGTGCAAAATACTCGCACTGAACCGGAATAATTACAGAGTCTGCCGCAGTAAGGGCATTTACCGTAATCAATCCCAGCGAAGGAGAACAGTCGATTAAAATATAATCATATTGGTCCTTTACTTTCGCCAACGCCTCTTTCATCAGGCGTTCTCTGTTTGGCAAATTAAGCATTTCTATTTCGGCGCCTACCAAATCAATGTGAGAAGGCAAAATATACAAACCCTCGACTTCGGTCGGTAATACAGCCTCTTCGGTCGAAATACCGTTTACAATACATTCGTATATCGAAGCTTTCACTTCGCGAATGTCTATACCTAAACCGGAAGATGCATTGGCCTGCGGATCGGCATCAATTACCAATACTTTTTTCTCCTGCACAGCAAGTGAAGCTGCCAGGTTGATCGTCGTAGTTGTTTTACCTACACCGCCTTTTTGATTTGCTAAAGCTATTGTCTTTCCCATAGCACTAATTTAAAAACAGCGACAAAATAAATAATAATAAGAAACTATACAATGCTATCCCCTTCAAACTATAACTTAGCTGTTGATAACTTGCAGTTTCTGTTAATAAACTCACTGTTTTTGATTTATAAAAATACGAACAAAAGAAATTAAAAATTGGCTAATACATTAATTATCCGTCTATTATTATCATATTTTAAAACAAATCACACTTGTTTTGACTCCTTTTTCAATAAAAAAGAACCCGAAAGCAATATCAAGTATAATAACAACAAAGGATGATCTACAATCGATATAACCATCGTGAGAAAACATTATCTTTACTCGAAAATAGAAACGATAAGCTATGAACAACGATACAAAAAAGCCACTTATCTTGATCACAAACGACGATGGCATAAGTGCAAAAGGGATTAACGAACTCGTAGAAGCAGTAAGAGAACTCGGAGAAGTAGTTGTATTCGCACCAGACGGACCTCGCTCCGGAATGTCTAGCGCCATCACCTCGATCCACCCTATACGCTTCAAAGAAATACGCAAAGAAGAAGGCGTTACATACTATCGTTGCACAGGAAGTCCGGTCGATTGTGTCAAACTATACATGCACGCTTTCCCACTCCAGAAACCCGACATTGTATTATCGGGCATCAATCACGGCGGCAACATGGCCGTAGCCGTAATCTACTCCGGTACCATGGGCGCAGCGATGGAAGGCTGTATCTTTGGCATCTCATCCATCGGATTCTCCATCACCGATCACCACTCCAATGCCGACTTTACCGAGTCGAAACGTATTGCCAAAGATATCACGGCTAAAATCCTTGCCAATCCCCTTCCCGAAGGCATTTATCTAAACGTAAATATCCCCGAAGGTAACGCTGTGAAAGGAATCAAAATCTGTAAGCAGGCTAAAGGAAAATGGGTAAATGAATACATGCAGGGAGAAGACCCTTCGGGCAATCCTGTATATTGGCTCACAGGAGAATTCAGAGACTCGGATCCCGACAACGAAGCAAATGATACTGGGGCTCTCGACAATGGATATGCCTCTGTTGTACCTTGCAAAATCGATGCTACCGATTACAATTTTATGCAACATCTCACTTCTTGGGAAAACCAATAACCTGCCAATCCAGAGAACCTATGAAGTATTATATTATAGCAGGAGAAGCATCGGGCGACTTACATGCCTCGAACCTAATGGCTGCCATTAAAGAGAATGACCCCAATGCGTCGTTTCGCTATTTTGGAGGCGATCTGATGCAGCAACAAGGTGGCACCTTGGTAAAGCATTACCGCGAAATGGCATTTATGGGCTTTGTTCCGGTGCTGCTTAACCTCAAGACGATACTCCGCAACATGCAACTGTGCAAAGACGACATCCAGGCCTTTGCTCCCGATGTCGTGATCTTGGTAGATTATCCCGGTTTTAATTTCAAAATCGCGAAGTATGTAAAGCACCAGTTACACATTCCGGTTGTCTATTATATATCTCCCAAAATATGGGCATGGAAAGAGCATCGCATCAAGAACATCAAGAAGGATGTGGACAAGCTGCTTTGTATCCTTCCTTTCGAGGTCGACTATTTCAAAAACAAGCACCAGCTTTCGGTAGATTACGTTGGAAATCCGTCGGTAGACTCTGTCGCTTTTCGTCCCGATAAAGACGAAACATTCGAAGCGTTTACCCAATCCAACTCACTCTCCCACAAACCGATTATAGCGCTGCTTGCCGGAAGCCGAAAGCAGGAAATACAGAACAACCTACCGGTAATGCTCGAAGCGGTGAAAGGGCTCGACTCGTATCAAATGGTTCTTGCCGGTGCGCCGGGTATTGATCGCAGCTATTACAATCAGTTCATCGACGATGATTCGTGCAAGATTGTTTTCGGGCAAACGTATCGCCTGCTTCAGCAAGCTCAAGCCGCGCTCGTAACCTCCGGCACCGCTACACTCGAGACTGCCTTGTTTAAGGTTCCGCAGGTAGTTTGCTACAAGACTCCGCTCAAACCAATCAGCAAGTACGTGTTTAAGTATTTCTTCAACATCAAATACATCTCTCTGGTGAATCTGATTGCCGACAAAGCTGTGGTAACCGAACTATTCACCGATAATTTCTCACCTGTGAATATTCGTCACGAGCTCGACAAGCTCCTTTTTGATCCCGCCTACCGACAGCAAATGCTCGATGGATATGACGATGTAATCCGTCGTCTCGGAAGTCCGGGAGCTGCTCAAAAGGCTGCACAAGAAATCGCTCAATTCCTTGCCGACAACCCCCAAAAGTCGGCTTCTCAATCATAAACCGATCCTTTTCTTCGATCGGTCAGCAAAGGGTCGGAAGCATGCAACTCATGCCTCCGACCTTTTTTCATACATAAATAATGCTGAATATATCGCAAAATAAACCTCGTGTAGTTCTTCCAAAAACCATGCATGGTTCTTCGCTAAACCTTACTTGGTTTACAAAAAAAGGAAGCTTGCTTTTTGTAGCCCCTCCGTTTGCTTTTATTTAATTCGTTTTTAACAACTTGAATTTGCAGCGAATTTTTATTGTGCTTCATCTTTCATTATGTACTGACAAATAAATGCAAGATGAAAAAATTTAGTTTAATGCTACTTACGGGAATGCTTTTATTCCCCCTGCTTTTTAGCGCCTGCAACGATGACGACGGCTATTCTCTTGATGGCTTTGTCATTGATATTGCCACAGTAAATCCACTACCTCAAGCCAATTATGACTTGACATTGGACGACGGACAAAAACTTTGGGTTGCTGCAACGGCAATACCTGGATATCGTCCACAAAAAACAACACGCGCAATGGTGAACTACACCCTACTGAGCGACACCATCGGAGATTACGATCACTATGTGAAAGTAAACTTCCTCGAACCCATTTTAACCAAACCTATCGTAGAAATGACTGCTGCCAACGCAGACAGTATTGGCAACGACCCGCTACTTATCGACGCGATGTGGATTGGTGACGGATACTTAAATATCTCTTTTAAAATGAGAGCCGGCGGTACAAGTAAGCCTCACATGGTGAACCTTGTTCAAGATACCGAGTCGACAGATCTAAACACCCTTGAGTTTAGACAAAATGCATTTGGCGACAATTACGGAAACCTTGCCAACGGCATCGTTTGCTTCAACCTTGAAAAGCTTGTTGCAGAAAACGAAGGAGCCGACTCTTTCAATTTCATCGTCAAAGTAAACACCTTCGACGGAGAAAAATCATACGAGCTTACTTACAAGAACAATGGATTGAGCTCTGATACCTCAAATATTCCGACTATGACTTCAGTTGTTGTTGAATAAATACGTTGCGCCTCTTTCATAATCTCTTATCCCCTATAGAATTAAAACATCCTCTTGAAAGAGGCCGCAACAAAATATCCCTCCCGAATAAAAAGTTATACTTTGCTATTCAGGAGGGATTTTTTTATGCATACAACAGCCACCTACGGCGTTGTCATCCTATACGATAAGAGGATCAGATTCTTTATTGTAAGAAGAATCTAATCTTCCTTCGCGTCTTAAATCAAGTAAATAAACAACAAAGGGATCAGGATACCAATCGCCAACTCGATACCGCCTCGGCCCCAAAGTCCCTTGTTTCCTCTTACAATAAATAGGCCACTGATGGCAATAATCATAAGAGCCGTGGCAAACACATCGGAAAAGATGGTCCAACCTTTGCCCGGATTATAGTGCAAACGATTCAGCACATGCAATAC
>X396_Morelets_crocodile__coassemble_104_pt1 | contig 13140 bp, 6 predicted proteins | sample X396_Morelets_crocodile__metabat2_low_PE_001 | metagenome-assembled genome bin X396_Morelets_crocodile | reverse complement strand
CGCTTTAAAAATGTGTATTGTTTAGAAACCAACTTCGATACCGAAAGTCATTGTCCTTAGAGCAGGTGTTTCGAATGTTACAACACCATTAGTAGGAGTTTCAGGATCAACATACAAATCTTTAGATTTGATTGTAAACAAGTTGTTACCCGAAGCATACGCTCTCAAACGTGCAAGACCTAGTTTTTCGGCCCATTTGCTTGGAGCAGTAAAACCGACAGTCAAGTTTTTCAAACGAAGGTGATCCGTTGGCATCAACCATCTTGAAGAACGCACATTTGCATTTCCGTAAACAAATTGAGGAAGCTTCGCGTTATCGCCTGGTTGTTGCCACATTTCTTCGATCTTATAATATGAAGGGATGTTACCACGATAGTTATAAGTACCACCATTCGATTGCAACCAAGAAGCATTATCCAATGCATGGCCACCAATTGAATAAGTAAATGTAAAACCAAGATCGATAAACTTCCAGCTTAGATTGTTTGTAAGACCACCAACCAATTTAGGCTCTACTGTTCCTACAATCACGCGATCTGCCTCTGCATAGTTTGTTGTTGTAGAACGATCTCCGTCTCTGTTTTTAAAATACATTTCTTTACCTGTAGCAGGATCAACTCCGGCATATTCATACATATAGAATGAATAGTATGAGTGACCAACCTTGTTGATGATTTGACCATCAATTACCTGATCTTGATCACCGTCAAGTTTCACCAATGTATTTTTGTTGCGAGACATATTCAATGTAGTACTCCAAGAGAAGTCTTTCGTATTGATGTTTGTGCTCTTTAGTTCGATCTCGAAACCACGGTTACGCATTTCACCAACATTCATCAACATTTTAGTGAAGCCTGTTGTAGGAGAAACCGGACGCTCCATCAAAAGATCTTTTGTGTCACGGTTGTACCATTCTACAGTTGCAGAGAATCTGTTTAGGAAAGTAAGCTCCAAACCAACGTTTGCTGCATAGTTTTTCTCCCACTTCAAATTCTTGTTCAAGATTTGTTGCTCAGCCATACCTGGGTTTCCGTTGTAATTGAAACCAAACTGATACAATCCCATGTAACCATAATAATCTTTTGGCTGTGTACCATTCACACCATAAGAAGCACGCACTTTTGCATCTGAAAGAATATCAGTAAAACGCTCCATGAAGCTTTCTTGCGTGATTCTCCATGAACCAGATACCGACCAGAAGTTACCCCAACGGCTATCGCGAGCCAAGCGTGATGTTCCGTCGCGACGGAAACTTACACTACCATAATACTTGTTACGGTAATCGTAGTTCAAACGACCTACATACGAAACCAGCTTGCTAACTTCTTTTTGGCTGCTTGCTCTTGTATTAGAAGCATTTCCGATTTCAGGAAGAGGGAACGCCGGATAGTCGTTACCATTTGCATAGATATTATCGAAACGATAGTCTTCAATTTCGTAAGCAAGTAACCCGTCTACAGTGTGCGCTTCTGCAAATGTATTTGCATAAAGCAACTGTGTTTGAGAAACCAATGTACTTCTGTTGGTTACGTAACGTTGCATTACACCGTTTGATGAGCGACCATCATTAGAACGAGGATCCCACCAAACACGGTTGTTTGTATTATTGAAGTCGTAGCTGATGTTTTATTTTGCGCTAAAACCATCCCAAATTTTCAAGTTAGCACCTACAGTATTCAACGTTCTGATGATCGAACTCTTATCATAGTTGTAAGTAGCTGTTTGCAATGGATTCGCTCCATTGATAGCAGGGAAAGATGTTGTGTTGAATGTTCCATCTTCGTTATACGGATAACTCGAAGGAGATGTTGTCATACCAAGAGCCATAATCGGACTCGCGAATGAAGTACCTTCACTGTTTACATCTTGATCTGATTTTGCAAAAGTTGTGCTTGCATCAAAAGACAAACGGTCGTTTACTTTGTGTGTAAGATTCAAACGACCTGTAAGACGTTTGTAACCTGACTGCAAAGTAATACCTTGTTGATCTACATATGAGATAGAAGAGAAAAACTGAGTTTTATCGCCACCACCCTGAGCAGAAACCTCATAGCTTTGGTGTGAACCGTTTTTCAAAAGAAGATTTTTCCAATCAGTCCAACCATTAGTTGGTTTTGCTGCATAGGTATCAATGTTTTTATCGGCAAATGCAATAGCTGCTTCTGGAGTAGCACCTGCATTGTTTTTCAAATAATAGTTTTGATATCCTAGATATTGAAGCTCTCTACGCGCTTCTCCGCCCAAAGTAGGACGATAATCAACTGCCATATCCGAGAATCCCCAGTCGGCTTTCAAGTTGATTTTAGTCTTACCTGATTTACCTTTTTTTGTTGTGATAACGATAACACCATTTGCTGCACGAGAACCATAAAGAGAAGCTGCTGCTGCATCTTTAATTACAGTCATCGACTCAATGTCGTTACTATTAATTGTAGACAAAATACTGTTACCTGATTGAGAATAAGAGAATGAACTTGCATTACCTGTATTCATAGGCACCCCGTCGATTACATACAACGGATCGTTACCTGCATTGATAGAACCCATACCACGGATACGTACCGATTCTACTGCACCCGGCTGACCAGAAGTAGAAGTAATTTGTACCCCGGAAACAGATCCGGCCAATTTATTTTGAATACTTACAGACGGAATGTCTTTTAATTTCTCTGTCGAAATGCTAGAAGCAGCTCCTGTAAATGAAGCTTTCTTAAAGTTACCATACCCTGTAACCACAACCTCTTCAAGGTTTTTTGTATCTGATTGAAGAACCACATTCACTACTGGTTTTACAGCGTGTGATTGTGTAATCATCCCCACATACGTGAAAATAAGATTGTGAGCCGATTCTGGAACATTCAAAGAATAATTTCCATCAATATCAGTTACAGTTCCGGTGGTGGTTCCTTTTACAGATACGGAAGCACCAATCACTGGCTCACCGTCTTCAGCAAAAGTAACTTTACCTGTAACTTTCTTTGTTTGGGCAAAGGCCAAACCTGTGCTTACTACCATGCACAGTAAGAGTAAGGTAATTCTTTTCATAAAACAATGGTTATATATAAATAATTAAATCACTACAGAATTTATACACTAAACAACACTTATATCAATGGCGTTATGTTAGTCGATAAGGGCTTAAACTTAACAAATGAGAGCTTTCATCCTAAAAAACTAAACACTTTATCAATGGCAAATATAATAAAATTAGTTACACCCACCATGAAGATGTTATTATTTTATACATATAACCCACTTTTTGCTTTGCAATTTAACCTTTAAGCCACCTTTTATTTACTTTCATCACAAAATAGATCAAACCGCAATTAAAAACAAAATATCAATACAACCAACAAATATCTATCATTAATCATTTTGAATACATAAACTTACACATCATAAAAAAAGGAAAGAGGAAAGGATTTTAACCCCTCTCATCTTTCCTTTTATATTAGGATCTCAAAAACAATGTATTATCTAATTATTATGCTATCCTTCAGTTGTAATTACGTTTTTAGCGATTACCACCAGCCCACCAAACCTTTTCGGTATAAACATACTCTCCGTCACCATAGGCTTCTTTTACATTCAAATTGGCAACGACATCACTTGATCCGTATGGATAACGTTGTGGAAACGGTTTCGTATTCGCAAGCTTGATAAAATCACCATCTCCCAAGGCTACAAGACGTCTGTAGTCAGCATATGCTTCAACAGCTTCACCCGAGGCTCCGTAAAAAGCTAAATACTTTTGAATCATGATCTCTTTTAATGGATTTGCTGTAAAACGAGTTGTCACTTCGCCATTAAAATAAGGATCTAGCACTTTGGCTGATAAATCAAATTTACCTTCAACACCTGCCATTACCGGAGTATTGAAAACCGACAAACATGCAGTTTCTAGATTTGCAAAACCTGCTACCATCGCACTATATAGAGCTGCTTTGGCATCATCGTTCTTATTAAGACGAGCTAAAGCCTCTGCCTTTAAAAACATCAATTCATGATAACTTAGCATTTGTGTTGGAGCACAACCCGCTCCGTATACAAATGAGGTGCTATAAACAAACTGTTGCTGAACAACATCCCCATTGGGAGCTGCATTGATTTCTTTAGGATCTGTAATTTGCACCCAACCCGGAGTCATAAATGCTTGTGTAAGACGTGGGTCTTTTAGTTCAGTAAACTTATCGACCAAACTTTGACTTGCAGCTAATGCATCTCTAGACCACCCAAAGGCAAAATAAGGGTTCAAATTCTGTACCCCATCGTAATGGTTAAACTTAAGCTCTTCAGTTGGGTTTGCAAATGATTTACCAACACTAGCTATAATTTGATTCAATACTGCATTTTGATCAGACGCACGATACAGTCCATGCATTAGAACCCTAGCTTTAAGCGCATAACAAGCTTTAGTCCATTTTGCAGCATCACCGCCATAAATCAAGTCATTTTTACCTAAAGGCATCTTATCGGTTCCAGACAAATCTTCGATAGCGGCATCAATCATTGTGATAAGTTCGCTATAGATCTCTGACTGTTTATCTAATTTCGGTTGCATCGAAACTTGAAAGTCACAAGCTTCAGACCAAGGTGTATCACCAAACAAGTCGGTTAGAATCGCCAAATTGTAGGCGATAAAGAAGCGCCCCACACCTCGAGTGATCGAATTGTAAGACTCTTCGCCTCCTTCGGAGCACTTAGAAACTACTTTTTTAGCATCTTTCAACGTCGAATACAATGATCCCCAAGAGTTATTGTACGTAGAAGAAGCCTTTGGCTCCCCTACTCGCATTTCAGCATTATACATTTGATTATGAATACCCGCCTCATGCTCAATATACACCGAAGCATAGGTCGAGAGATCTCCTCCTGTAATACTAAAAGCGGATGCCGTAATCAAATCTGTTACAATAAACTTAGCCTGAACATTCTGAGCATGGTTTTTATCTTCATTAATCTTGTCCATCGTATCCTCGGAGCAAGAAGCTAAAGAAACCCCTAAAAGTGCAACACATGAAATGCCCACTAATTTCATTTTATATTTGTCAAACATTTTCTTTAGGATTAAAATTTAACATTGATACCAAGGCCGTAACTTGATGTAGCGGGCAATGAGAAACGCTCGAAAGATCCTGCCATATTGTTATTTCCTTGAGTAGACTCTGGGTCTAAGTTTTTGAGTTTAGACCAGATTAGAATATTTCTCGCAAATGCATTTACACGTAATTCCATGAAGTTGTTTTGCACAACAGGATACGAAATAGCCAACTCTCTTAACTTCAAGAAAGAGTTATCATACACCGATGACTCATCAATATTATTCAAGTCATTGTAATAATTTTGATGCTCTACAACTCCTGTAATTGGTGTTGTATTCTTTGTACCATCTGCATTCCAACCATCAAAAATGGTTGTTCCTTCTCGATTGAGCGTATTCGTACTTACACCGTACAAATCAAGCAATCCGTTAGTCCCACAATACATTTGTCCACCATTTTTCCAGTCAAAGACTGCACTCACATTAAACTTATATACAGTAAGACTTGTATTGAATCCCATTAAAAACTTAGGAGATACACGACCGATCACACCAGGTGCACCAGCTTCAGGAATACCATCTTCATTTACAAGAATACGTCCTTGATCATCACGCTTGTATGCCACACCATAAATAACAGGAAACTTGTCGCCAATACCGGCTCTAACTTGAGGTGTTACAAACCCACCTAAGAAAATACTTTCAACACCTGGAGCCAATTCATCAACGTAATTATCAATTTTACTCCAGTTTGCTCCGATGCTCCATTGTACATTTGTTGTACGTACCGGATTCAAAGTCAGATTCAACTCATGTGAATTCGTATGAATCTTACCACCATTTGTCATAAAACTACCCGAACCGGTTGATGCAGCCAACGGCACAGCAAAGATTTGGTCTTTTACATTTTGGCGAGAGAATGTATAACTAAACTCGATTAAATTATTTAAGAAGTTAAGATCTACACCCACTTCATACGAGATTGTATTTTGTGGTTTTAGGTTTGGATCATATACAGTAGAAGACTCTACAAATGCATTTTGACCTGCAATAGGATACATCAAAGGAGTCATTGAATAGAATCCGCCACCGTATCCAGGTGTAACATAATAATTGTTGTAATATCTACCAGCCTGACCCACTTCGGCATAAGAAGCTCTCAACTTACCAAAGTTCAAAATCTCTTTGTTTACGAAATCAAGTTCAGAGAATACAAAACCTGCAGATACTGATGGATAAAAGAAAGATCTGTTTTTACGAGGCATCGTAGAAACATAGTCGTTACGACCAGTTACATTCAAATACAACATATTACGGTAAGAAGCTCCGATATTTGCGAAGAAACCAACTGTACGTTGACTCGATTGAGACTCTGAGTTGTCTTTTGTTACGGTATTATTAATGTGATTCCATCCCGGGAAGTTAAATGTAGAACCATATTGTTCAACATAACGGTTACCATCGTGAACAACTTCATTACCTAACAAAGCATCAAAGTTCCAGTCGTCATTAATAATCCAGTTATAACTTGCTGTCAACAATGAATTGAAGGCTGTAGCTGTATAACTCGAATTAGTAATCGAACCTTTTCCATTTTGGTGTCCGTATCCCCAAATATCTGAATAGTTTGTAGTATAAGAATCTACACCTATTTGATATTTTACGTTCAATGTCTGATTCTCTGTATTGAACTTCGTTTTATAGTTTACATAGGTATTTCCAAAAACGCGATGTGTTTTCTCCGTAAACTTATTGTTATTTATTGACCAATAAGCAGCATCGAAACCACCTGTACCACGGTAGGTATTTTGTGCATAAAGGTCATTTTCGTAATGCGAAGGAATACCACCCAAGTCGTAGCTAGGAGGAGCAGGATAAACCGTAGCCACAATACCATCGTTTGCCGATGTTGATTTATCAATCTTTGAATTTACATAATTTGCAGCAAAACCGGCTGTCCAATTATTAGCCAGCAATGTCTCGGCCGTTACTTTTGCATTGTAACGATCCATTCCTGTCTTAGGAATAATACCTGATTGATTTGCGGCTCCTAAAGTAATAGAGAACGAACTATTATCTCTTGCTTGTGCCACATTCACAGAATTGTTCCAGGTCACACCTGTATCAAAAAAGTTGCCTATGTTATCATATACCTGTGGTCTTGCCCATGGGTTAAGTCCGGCATTTGCTCTTTGTTGCACGAAATACATCCCTTCCTGCATACCAAACTCATCTGTATACTTATTTTTTGTATTGCCTCCGTATTTCGGATCATTAGGAAGATCTGTGATTTTAGGACCCCAAGACATCGAACTTAGTGGACTGTAAGCTCCGCCTGTTCCTTGTGCGTACACATTCTGAATTTTAGGTTTACGACTGATTTTATCAAAACTCACACTACTATTTACTGTAATTTGAGGTTTTCCTTTTTGCAAACCTTTTCCGCTTTTCGTTGTAATCACAACAACACCATTAGAGGCTCTAATACCATAAAGAGCTGATGCTGCTTGACCTTTCAGAATATTGATTGTCTCAATATCATTCGGATCGATATCGAATGCTCTATTCGCATAATCTGAACCGCTTACACTATTTCCTGTAGATATATCTGCTGTAGAAGCAATCGGCATACCGTCGACAACATACAAAGGTGTATTATCTCCGGTAAAAGAACGAGCTCCACGAATTACAATCTGAGAAGATGCTCCGGGCATACCACTTGACGCTTTGATATCAACTCCTGATAGCTTACCTTGCAGTGCTCCTGCCAAGCTGGTATTTGATGCTTGCGTCAACTGTTCGGAACTTACATCTTGTACTGCATATCCTAAAGATTTTTTCTCTTTAGACATACCCATTGCTAAAACAACAACCTCATCAAGGTTTTTAGTGTCTGAATGCATTACAATGCGTAGATTCGGTTTTACTCCAACTTCTACCGGCTTCATCCCAACATAAGTAACCTTCAATTGTGTGGTATTTTTGGGAACATCTAGCGTAAACTTGCCATCAATATCCGTTACGATCCCAACGGTTGTTCCGGCTGCTATTACACTTGCCCCAATGATTGGTTCTCCATCATCTGCGGATATCACTATCCCGGAGACCTTAGTTTGAGCGATCATCCATCCGATGCTCATCAACATAAAGAATAATACAAGGTTAAACTTCTTCATACAATTGATTTATAGTTATAAGAATATAGTTTCAAGAATAAATCATCATGTGGCTAATAGATATACATATTTGCTAAAATTATAAATCCATCCAAATGTATGTAAATATATAATCAGTTACACCATCCAAATGTTTATTTATTTAAGCAAATAGCCTTTTTTGGTTACGTTTTAACACTTTAGAATTGAGTTTTTAAACCAAAGTAAAGCAGAAAACACCCGCTTTCTATTATTTTTAAAATCCAAACAAAATCAAATAATAAAAAATTAAAAACATACTTTTCATCTTGATCTCGCTTTTATAAAATAGAAAACACCTTAACCATACAACTTATTTCAGCGAAGAGAGTGGTAAACGAATGCGATAAGTAGATAGCAAACTCAAAACATCCTTATTAAAGTATAACTAAAAAATAGTAGAAGAATAAAGATCTGACCACCTCAATAAGTAAATTTTATATTACGTATCAATATATATCTTGAGCAAACAAAACGAATCGTATTTGAGAAGTATATGAAGTTCGAATCGTCAGATGCCGACCTGACGATTTAAACCTAGTGAAGACTGAATTGTCAGATGCCGACCTGACGATTCTCTTTTCACGAGGTTTGTATTCCATCATTCCCGTCTCCCAAAAGCCTACTCCCGATGCTTCCGAATATTCAATCTTTAAGAGTCTGCTTACCATCACTTTATTTGATTACTGCCACGATTTGCTTAATTTTGCAAGTAAAAAAGAATTGTATGCCATTAAATCTTCCTTTCGGATTGCCGGCCTATGAGATGCTCAAGCAGGAAGCTATCCATATTTGTCCGATCAACACAGATACGCAACGCACATTACAGATTTTATTACTGAACTTAATGCCGCTTAAGGAGCAGACCGAAACAGATTTTGCTCGGATCTTTGCGTCATCGGAGTTGAACCTTGAATTGACTTTGCTTCGTATCTCAGGACATGAATCTAAAAACACATCAAAGGAGCACCTCGACAAGTATTATAAGGTATTTGATCAAGTTAAGGATACTCACTTTGACGGAATGATCATTACAGGGGCTCCGGTAGAGCATTTTCCTTTTGAAGATGTTTTGTACTGGAAAGAAGTACAGATGATCTTCGATTGGGCCAAAGAACATATCAATACGACACTATATATTTGTTGGGCCGCACAAGCTGCGCTATACCATTTTCACGGTATCGACAAGCAAAGTTTGCCTCAGAAACAATTTGGGATTTTTAAACACCGCTTACTCAATCATGAGATTCCTTTATTTAGAGGCTTTGATGATGAGTTTTATGTTCCGCATAGCAGACATACCACAATACAACGCGGTGATATCGTTGGTGATCCCAACTTAACGTTACTTTCTGAATCGGACGAAGCCGGTGTATACATTATCGCGAATAAATATTCGAATGACTTTTATATTACCGGACATTCGGAGTATGCGGCTGATGCATTGCACAAAGAATATGTACGGGATATTTCGAGAGGTCTGCCGATCGATGTACCTGTCAACTATTACAAAAATGACGATCCTCGTTTGACTCCGGTCGTACGATGGAGGGCTCATTCAATACTTTTATTCAACAATTGGGTAAAGTATTACGTGAATAAGAAAAGTGAATAATATTATTTAATCGCCAAAAGTGAAGAAAAGAACTATAGAACTACTTGCTCCGGCAAAAAACATAGCATGTGGAATCGAGGCTATCAAGCATGGTGCCGATGCGGTTTACATCGGAGCGCCAAAGTTTGGAGCGCGCTCATCGGCCGGAAATTCAATTGAAGATATCCGTAACCTGGTTGCGTTTGCACACCAGTTTAATGCCAAAATCTATGTCACACTCAATACCATCTTGCGAGATGAGGAGATCGGAGAGGCTGAAGAGTTGATTCGTCAACTTTATTATGCCGATGTTGATGCACTGATTGTGCAAGATATGGCTGTATTGAAAATGAATATTCCTCCGATTGCCATTCATGCAAGTACTCAAACCGATAATCGTACGGTAGAGAAAGTACAATTTTTGGCCAATGCAGGCTTTAGTCAAGTTGTTCTGGCTCGCGAATTGTCGCTAAACGAAATCCGCACCATTCATGAGAATTGTAAGGTTGCTTTAGAGTGTTTCGTGCATGGGGCACTTTGCGTAAGTTATAGCGGCCAGTGCTACATCAGCCATGCTTTTACGGGCCGAAGTGCCAACCGTGGCGAATGTGCTCAGTTTTGTCGCCTTCCTTATAACTTAATCGATGCGGAAGGTAAGCGTATCGAAACACAAAAGCATCTACTTTCGCTCAAGGATATGAACCGCTCTAAGTATATCGAAGATTTGATCGAAGCAGGAGTGAGTTCGTTTAAAATTGAAGGAAGACTCAAGGATATTTCGTACGTGAAAAATGTGACTGCTTTTTATAGAAAGGCGATTGATGCGGTGCTGGAGAAGAGAAGTGACTGCAAACGTAGTTCGCGCGGCATCTCGGAAATATCATTTACACCAAATATCCATAAAACGTTCAACCGAGAGTATACCGATTACTACATGAACGAACGGGATAAAGATGTGGCTAATTATGGAACTCCTAAGTTTAAAGGAGAATACATTGGTTCGGTTGTAAAATGCGAACAAAAGGAGATTCGTATCAAGTCGGACAAGAAGCTTGCGAATGGTGATGGCTTGGTATTCTTTGATTCTGCGAATCAACTCAAGGGTTTTCGTGTAAACAAAGTGGAAGGTGATACGATCTATACTACCGAGCGCATCGATCTTAAGAAGGGTACGTCGCTTTATCGTAACCACGATTTCGAATTCAATAAAGAGCTTGATCGTGAAACTGCAAAACGTACAATTCCGATCGACGTAGAACTTTACGACACTTCATTTGGCCTTGCTTTATCGCTTGATGATACTTTGGGGAATCGAGTGATCGTATCGAAAGAGCTGTCGCTTGATCTTGCTCAAAAGGATCAAACGGATAATATTGTCAAACAATTGTCGAAACTGGGAAATACTAATTATTCGATAAATTCAATCGCTGTCACACTAAGTCGTCCATATTTTATTCCTACTTCGGTTCTGAATGAAATGAGACGTGAGGCTATTGAAAAGCTCGACCGTGTTGGTCGAATCAATTACCACGTCGAATATCGTTTACCATCTGACAAAAAGCCTGTAGACAATAATTACTTTGCATCTTCATTGTCGTACTTGGGCAATGTTTCGAATAAGCTTTCTAAGCGCTTTTATGCTGAAAGTGGAGTAGAGCATATTGACGATGCTTTCGAACAAGCAAATGGTAAATACGATGATCAGGCATTGATGTTTACAAAGCATTGTTTACGCTATAGCTTTGGTTGGTGTCCTAAATATCAAAAAACAAAATCACCTTTCAAAGAACCGTATTTTCTTGAATATAACAATACGCAGCTTCGCTTAGAGTTTGATTGTAAGCACTGCCAAATGATTATATATAAGAAATGAACTGTATCTTTCTAATAAATTTAATTCATTTTGAACAATTACATACTATATGATTGTTATTAAAGTATCGAAGGAAATAGATTGTGAAATCGACTGAGATACAAAATGATTGTAGTGTTTATTAATTGAGTTAAAAAAAAGGAGTTGCTGTATGTGACTCCTTTTTTTGTATACACGACTAGAATCTATACATTTGCCTTACAATGTAAAAACATGGATATGAAAAATCAATTGTTTGTTTCTTTTATAACGCTATCTTCCGTTTTTATCGGATGTAGCACTTCTACAAATAATAATCAACAGGAAGAGTCTAAAATTATATATAAGACTGCTGATCTAATTAATACGGATGTTCCATCTATTTTGAAAGAGGATTCATTGATCCAAAAACATTTGGCTACACAATTCTGGAAGAAGTTTCCTTTCAAGGATACGACAATTGTCAATTCTAACTTTGAGGAGGCTCTTTCTATTTATTTGAATTTGTTGCCGCAGGTATCTATCTCAACAATTGATAAAGCTCAACAGAATTTGATGAACCTCGCAAAGGAAGACTCTGTATCGTATAAGAAAGTATTTGATCAGATTGAACATTATTTATACGATCCGAATTCCCCCTATCGTAATGAGGAGTTATTCAAGCCTATATTAGAGAATGTTCTTGCTTCTAACTTATATTCGGAGGATGAAAAGATCCGAATTCAATATTTGTTGGATGATATCCATAAGAATGAAGCAGGAAAAAAGGCGGCAGATTTCACCTATGAAACCATAGACAAGAAAGTCTCTTCACTATACAAGATAAAAAGCAATTATACGGTTTTATTTTTCAATAATCCGGATTGTCATACTTGTGCAGAGATAAAGAAGGAGCTATCGCAAAATCCTTTGATTATTGAGGCGATTAAAAAGAATAAGTTGAAGATTCTTGCTTTATATCCAGATGAAGATATTCAAACATGGAAGAAGCACATTGAGGACTATCCTAAAACTTGGATTAATGCGTATGATCCCAAATTGGATATTAAAAATAAGGAGCTATATAACCTTAGAGCAATTCCTTGTCTATACCTACTATCAGCAGATAAGACAGTTCTTCTAAAAGACTGCACAATGCAACAATTGCTTTATTATCTATCTAATAATATAAACATTGATTAATTTTGAAACAATAAAAGATCAAGGCAGGGTAGATTCTACTCTGCCTTTTTTTGTACTTATGATATCAATAAAGGATGGTGCTTTACAACTTAAAACGGCTCACCCGATAAACCATGGGGACTTCTTTTTTAATCGTATCTTTGCATTATGGACACACAAGGACTATTACTTCTAGCTCAGGTTGTATTACCAACCGATATCTTAACTAAGTTTGCTATTGTTAAAGTTGAATCAAATGACAATGAGATTCGTATATATTTAGATGAGATTGCAGATA
>X396_Morelets_crocodile__coassemble_102_pt1 | contig 13201 bp, 10 predicted proteins | sample X396_Morelets_crocodile__metabat2_low_PE_001 | metagenome-assembled genome bin X396_Morelets_crocodile | reverse complement strand
CTACAGCCCATCAAGATTCGATACGTACCGCGGTTGATAAACGGATGTTCCGACAAGTATTGCAGTAATTTTGTCTGCCTGTGAGCGAAGGTTGTTTTGTCTTGTTTTACTGCTGCGCTTCGTTCGAGCGACGCTCCTGCCAATCGAGTTTTCAGAGACTTGCTACAACGAAACGTCACACGCTTCACATCGAGCGAATTTCCTCGTATCTCTTTCTCGTCGGTAACCTTTCGAGACGAGAGCGAAACGGCTAATGTCCCTACTCCGTCGAGCTCCACTTGGTAGCCATTTCGCAACGATTTCACAATAAATTCTTCGAGACTTTTCATCGCGCCCAGCACATCGGCCTTGTTCAGCGATCCGCTGTCGTGTGCCTCTTCGGCCCAGTTGGTAAGTCGTTTCGTGCCGCGCGACACAACATAGGGATGCAAGTAAATCAATTCGTCGTCGTTGCGCTTGGGTAGCGCTTTCATTTTGTACAAAATAGACATTCGTGTGTGTTTGATGGTTTATATATAAGGTATAACTGCGATTGTTACGATCACTAAGCTTAGACACGTACGTGTATACAACTTAGACAGGTATATGACAAGAATGCGTCACGACCGTGTACACATCTTAGACACGTACCTGTCTAAGCTTAACTCATGCAACAACTACAAGAAATATACGCAAGAAACAGAATAAACCTTCACTTGTACAATGTTTTATGTGCGTATTGCGTCAAAATACGACAAAGGCCGATAACAGATCAAATCCGTTATCAGCCTCTGCCGGTTTTATATCGTTCGCGAAGTTAGTCCTTCCAGCCCCAAGGAGCTTTCGGCGTTGCAACTTCCTTTGTCAGGTCGAATGTTACGGTAAAAACTCTTTCCGAACCAATGCGACGTAGATTGTACGTAAATTCTGTTTCATTGATCGTAATCCACCATACATTATTAGCTGTGTGCGGATATAGGTCTCTTGTATAACTATCTGCCGGGAAGATCTGAATTGTGTCTAGTCCTGCATTCGGTGTCCAACCACCATATTGCGTTACTTTATCTTCGCTTCCGTCTTCGTGTCTATGATCATGCTTCAACAAGATGCGATCGTTTTCGAGCGAAAGAATCCACGTACGCGAGCGGTCTTCTCCAACAAAAAACGGAATACGGATACGGTTTTCTTCGCACGAGCGGACGTGCATTACAAGTTTGTTTTTACTAAAGTCGTCGTTGCCTGCTCCTGCGGTAACTTTTCCTTCATACGACTTATTACAATGTTGCTTGATCTTATTAAAGAACACATGTGCATCGTTTGGCTGTTGTGCCAACGCCACTACAGATGAACAGAATAAGATTGCGGAAGTTAAGAATCTCTTCATTTTCGTTTTTCTATTGGTTATAGCTAGTTTACTCAAAGATAATATTATTTTTAGATTTCACCTTATATCCCTTCGATTTGGATATTTCTGTGCGAAAACTCAATAACAACAACGACCTTGAAGTAGAAGCCTCAAAGTCGTTGTTATAAATCAATCGTTTTCTTCATTATTTTGACGAATAATCTTTTCGATCCTGTCAAATTCGAAGATAATCATCCATTCTACATAATTGGTATCGACAAACTCTTCTTCTTGATTCAACTTATTGACAAGTATATCTTTTTCGTCAAGCTCGGTCGACTCTAGCTTATAAGGTCGTTTCTCATTTAAGTGTACTAAGAGATAATCACCTCTTCCATCGCGCGAATTCGTGAATAGAATATACTTGTATGGACGAATCAGAAACGGGAACTTACCATTATTGTAAGAGTGAATGTTTGAAACCAGTTCTGAATTAGTAACGACCTTCTGATTTATTTTATAATCGCCCGACTCTTCATCTTTTACAAGATACTTCGATGCGGTTGTTGGTGTAATAATTCTTGTTTCAACATTATTTACTCTTTCTGCAAACTCTTCAAATATTTCACTAATCAGTGTCAATTTAAGCACTTCTTTCTCGTTATAACCTTTGAGTATATCTTCCTGCAACACAAAGTCGTCCGAATCGATGGTTTTGGGAGCATTGAGCGTAAAGATCACCGGACTTATATTCTTTTGTGCAATAAATACCGGCCAATAAAATGGTGCATCTCTCCATCCTTGATCTTTATTACCATTCTGTTTAATAAACATAATTACCGGTCTTTCGTATGCTTTATCTTTAGCCGGAGCTAAATCTGTACGCCCATCATCAGGAGCTGTACTAAATTGTCCATTCTCTCTTATTCTACTTAGCTCTCTATTGGTACGTACCAAACAATGCAAAATGCCTTTTGATTTCACAGTACAATATTCAATGCAACCAAGCATGTCACTTATATCCCATAGATAGTCTTTATTATCATCAATTTCCCGATCATAGATATAAGTATCTCGTATCTTTTTGATGATATCAACAGCTCGCTCTTTTGTAATTTCAAAGAACTCCTTCGTTGAATATCCGGGGGTATGCATTAAGATTGAATCAATTTCATTTACAGTCCTTTCTATCTTTGATGAAGGTCCTGTTTGAAAGCCGGTTGGCAGTAACCTTAGATGTGGCTTCAAGACTAGTGTGTTTGAGACGATCAGTCGTTGTGATGAACATGGTTTTATCTTACTACCTGGTTCATATGCTACAAATACCGCACTCGGATCTTGTTTTTCGTCCTCAATATGATGTACAAACCATTCTCGAAGTTGATTATCAAAATCATCCATTTTACGCAGCACTCCATAAATTCGTTCGGTTGTATATAGTCGTGTTACAGCCATATCAGCTTTAGCTCTGTTTCCGTACATACGCAAGTGCTGCAATACGGTATCTTGCTGGAACTTTTGGGGATTCCTTCCGTAAAAGAAACACAACATCCTATCAATGGTTATCCCTCTATCCAAAATAGATCCACCGATAAAGATATTCATTGTATGAGTCAGTTTTAATTGTCCATTATCATTTAATAAGGAGCTTACCTCTTTATCGGAGTTGACTATCTTTGCAATATAATCTTTCTCTTTCAGAATCTTTATTAGCTCGTTCTTCACTTCTTTTTCCGACGGCATATCGACAGTAATAAGTCCTTCGGCTCTCCCTTTCTGGTTGGAGATTGCAAAGTCTTTATATATTTCGACAAACAAGTGTTCAATCAAATCAACGTCTCCTTCCAAGAAACGATCTCTTAATTTCTCAATCAATGTTGTTATTAAATCTTCTTGCCATGCATGATTCTTTTTAGCAATCTCGATATGAATAAGACAGCTCGACAAATAGTCTTTGTTCTCTCGCTTTGCTTGTATCTTTCGAATTGATGTTGCTATGAAGTAGCTTAATATTGCATGTCTGAAATCTTCTATGTTACGTGAGGATTCTATATGATTGAGGTAAGTCCGATTCTTCTCTCCCATTACTTTCATACACTTTTCTGAGACTTCATGGAAAAGATGACTATACATAGACTGTTCATTCAAAGAATCTACAAAATATTCTTTTCCGCCTACATAGGAGTCAAATACAGGAACTAATGCGGTGAATCGAGGTTTGAAAGGTGTGGCTTTTCCCTCTTTTAGTTCTATCGTATTGTCGGGCTGAAGATAAAGCATATAAGGTGTAGCTGTTACTTGCAAATAACGGCAATAATTGGGCAATGAAAGAAGTTGCTCGATTTGATCTGAGATCTTTGCCAACGTTAAATCGCCATGTGCTCGTCTGTAGTTCCTACTCGCAAAATCAGCCTCGTCATCTATGATTAAGATTTTCTTTCCTTTCAGCAATGGTGAGTATTTCTCAAATACTTCTAATAAATGGCTCAAATTCTGAGTCTCTTTCTTGGAGATAATGATATTCTTATGTTTTAAGATCTCTCGTTCGGTGAGTCCGTTCTTAATATTAAGAATATCATAAATCGCTATTGTTGGTCTGCTTACAAGTTCATCAGTTTCTTTGAAATCTTTAAAATCCTCTTTCATCCGCGATACAGTCTGCGAAGCCAAAGCTCGTGTCCCTTTCGTTAGTACAATGCAAACATCAAAGCCCCGATCAAATGCTAATCCGATAATCCCGACAAAAGCTCGAGTCTTTCCACTTTGAATCTTTCCCAGCAATAATCCCGGCTTTTTTGCATCTGGCCCCTCTTCTGTCAATTTATCTACGGTTGTAATAATACAGTCCTGTAACTCATCTGAATATCCAATCTTTTGCTTTAAAACTGTATATATTGGAGACCCTTTTCGCTCTTTCTCAATCTTACTTATTTGATCTCGATGCCTTTGTTCAACATCTGGCGACATTGATGCACCTATTCGTTTTAATAATATAAGAGTTTGCTCTAAATCCTCTATTGTTTGAAAATGTGATTCTTCCATCTGAATTGATTATTTAAACACCCTAAAAACAAATTGTAGATCTGATATCAACATATAGCTGTCAGATTATAAAGAAAGACCTCTTTTTAGTCTTGCTCAAAGAAGTAGAGTACACTATTGAAGACTTCAAGGCGATTGGTTTCGTTGAGTACTTCATGTTTCATCCCCGGAAACACGATTTGCTCGAAGTTATGATAACCGATACGCTGCAGTTGTCTAAATGATTTACGCAAACCTGCAGTTCCACCTGTTACAGGGTCTCCTTTACCGGAGATACTCAAGATATGCAAGTTGTTATTCTTGAACTGATAGTGCTTTGACTCCTTCAACTGTTGTACTCCTTGCATTACGGTAAGAACTGAGCTATTAGGATAAGCAAATCCACACAAAGGATCGGCTTTATAGGCTTCGATATTCTCTTTGTTTTCACTCAGCCACGAAAGATCATCGTTATTCATTACGGCATCTCGAAGTAACTTATTGTATGCGTGTTTTCCACTAATAGCAATAGCCGCCTTGGTGAGCATAATACCCAATGGGGTGAAAGGATTGTAATGAACCGTTCCACTCAACACCAGTTTGGCTATCTGATCATCATGTTTGCGCAAATAGCATCGGGCAAAGACCGAACCCAGAGAGTGTCCGAACAAATAAAGTTTTATTTCGGGATACAACAAACAGATGTATTTACTTATCACATATTGATCTGCAATAATTTGATCCACACCATCCATAAAACCTAAAGGATATTGGGTATTAACAGAGGCTCCATGCCCTCGATTATCACTTATAATTACAGCATAATTGTGGTCACAAAGATATTGTGCGAACTCATAATAGCGCTCTTTGTGTTCTACTGATCCATGAATAATCTGAACTAAGGCTTTAGGTGCTTCTGTCTCAAAAAGTGTTGCAGACAAGAGTAACCCATCTTCAGCTTTGATGGTTAATTGCTTCATATCTGAAAATAACATAGCAATACAGATTGGTAAGGTGATTATCAATCTGCATTGCAATAATAAATGAATCGAATAATTTATTCAACAATCACCGTTGTTGTTCCGTCGGCTGGTTGGCTTTGCTCTTCGCCACTACAGCTTCTACCACCCCAAATAAGTAGTATAAGTCCGAAAACAAATAAAAGCAGAATCACCCAAAAGTTTCGTTTTCTTTTTGCGGGACATCCTACTGGTTCTCCCGGAGTTTCATCTCCGTAAATAACATTATTTTCATCACTTAGCTCTGCATCTATCTTTTTTGAAGTGCCTGCTTCCTCAAATTCTTGTGGTTGATCATAGTCGACCTTTTCATCAGAATCTTTCATAACTGATACGTTTAAGTTGATAACATTATTAAAACAACAAGTAAGAGTAAAGGTTGGTTTGATTTGAATGGATCAATTCAAAAGAAGTTTATCAGAGGTAGTATTCAGAATTTATTCTTTATTTTTGTCTCATATTTGTAATTATCATCAACAATAAAACAGATTATTCTTTTTATGTCTACGATTGAGTTATCGTAAGAAGTCTAATCTATATAAAGACCAATAATCATCAGAATCATGAAGCAACATCAATGCAATCAATGCTCCTTTCGGGCAAAGTACGATAACAATTCAAAGTCAATCCTCGGTCTACTATGGCGCTGGCACATCAACATTTGTCCGGGATGGAAAGCTTATTTCAACTCATTGCCCGAAGATCAACAACAAGAATTACGTAATAAGTATTCGATCGTAAAGAAATAAAAAAGACTCCGTTGTTTCTGGATCTTCTGATACCACAAACAACGGAGTCTTTTTCGTTCTATTTTGGTTATTCTTTTCGTTTCTTAGACATCAAATAAAGATATCCGTTAGCCCCTCCAATCAGGAATAACAAAGGTAACCAACATTTTACGGCTTCGCCATTCTCTATATTATTTTTCATCACCACGATCATCACCAATGCAGTAAAAAGAAATAGGATCGTGACTGCAATCTTTTTCATTTGATATTTGATTTATATACAGGTTCTTCAATGATTTGATCGACTACCAAAACTTATTTTGCTGCTGATTATATTCAAAACCGGCAGTACTCAACTTCTTGGTAAGCCATTCTTGATCAATGTCGAGTGCATTGCAAAGCTCGTTTAATGAGCTATATTCATCTCTCAACTTCATATTCACAAAACTAAAAAGCATATTTACATCGTTTGGTAACTGATTCATTTTTTAATTTGATTAAGTTTGAAATAGAAAATACCTGTAATCGAATCTATGTTTACTGATATTCTGTGCAAATTTGCACAATAATTCTGACTTAGAAGGCTTGTTTACTATTTTTAAACTCCCCCAATCATCTGAGTATAAAACCTCTGACATCAACATCCAAAACAAAAATCGTGTTTCCTCCTTTGTATGGAAAAAACACGATCTATCCCCCTCACTTTAAATCAACCGTCATTCTTAAATGTTTGTCATAGTACTACAAGGTTCACATCGTTTGATAAGGCGAAACAAATCTAATAAACTAAAAATAACTATCACCTATCAATATGTTAAACTTATTAAACATAATACACATTTTAGATATGCACTACATCTTTCATTTCAATCAAGAAGACTAATTCTAGTTATTTCTTGATTTGTGACATACCTTTACTTATGAAAAAGGTCATACTTTTGATATTCCATTGAAATCATAAATCATTATCCATGCAACGAACACTATACTTTGGATTTATAACACTGCTTTCTACAACTTCGGTTTTGGGACAAGACAAAACGATCCCGACATATAATCCGCAACCGATCGAACTTACCATTGACTCAAACAACATCAACGGCATTGATGGGCAGGCCTGTTTTTCTATCGATAAACATTTTGTTTGGGGAGGTGCACCAATCAAGGCCCAAGATGGTAAGTATTATTTAATATATTCGGCCTTTGCAACAGATACCATGACCTTCAATGAAGCTTGGGTGCTAGGTTCTAAGTTAGGCCTTGCCGTATCCGACTCTCCAAAGGGTAATTATAAACACTTGGGATTCTTTTTAAATACGGATGGTTTTAATCCTGACTCATCTTCATGGGATGCACAAACCGCTCATAATCCTCATCTGCGATTTTTCAATGACACCTATTACTTATATTATATCGGATCGGCAGATCCAATTGGCAAGGTACCGATTCGCTCTACCTCGAAAGAGATGGACAGAAGAAGTCGTATCCAACAGTATCTTACGATCGGCGTGATTTCTTTTAAGTCGTTTGATGATTTATTGAACGGAAACTTTAAGCATTCGGATCAGCCGTTGATATCTCCGCGAACCCGTGTAAAGGCTAACAATATCGTAGATCCGTCTCCGGAAGGTACACAGCCTTTGCCAGACAACATAATCATGGTTAATCCCGCCGTAGTATACCGACCTTCCGATCAAAAGTACTTGCTTTATTTCAAAGGGAATATCTATGATCCTACTTGGAGAGGTGTACACGGAGTCGCTATCGCAGACTCTCCGGAAGGGCCTTTTACTCCACTAAACCAAGAAGTCTTTGTTGTTGATACACCGGATGGAGAGAAACTATCGGCCGAAGACCCGTATGTATGGTACAATAGCAACGACAAACTGTTTTATGCTATATTCAAAGATTTCACAGGCCGTTTTACCAAAGACGAACCATGCTTGGCTATTATGTATTCTGAAGATGGTATAGCTTGGAAGCTTCCTGAAAACTCTTTGTTTATGCGTAAAGAATTGAAACTAGCCAATGGCGAATTATTGAAAGTAAATAGATTGGAACGACCACAGCTTTTACTCGACGATATAGGAAATCCTGTTGTTCTTTTTGCTGCTTGCGCTATCAAAGATGTCAATGGAAGAAAAGATGGAGGATCGTTCAACGTACAGATTCCTTTGAAACAAATACCATGATTTATAAAAACATTAATTACACACAAATGAAAAACAAACAAGCAATAATGCTACTTGCGGGTATTGCGATATTCAATAGTCATACAATAACAGCTGAGTCTCCTACTAATTTCGTAATCATCTTTATGGATGATATGGGTTATGGCGATTTAGTCAACAATGGAGGGATCGGCTATGAAATGCCTAACCTTGAGAAGATGCAACATGAGGGAATGTCTTTTACTCACTTCTACGCAGCCCAAGCAGTGAGTGGTGCATCTCGTGCCGGCTTGATGACTGGATGCTACCCCAACCGCATTGGCATGTCTGGTGCCGGCGACCACATGACTAAAACCGGCATTCATGAAGATGAATGGACCATAGCAGAGGTTCTCAAGCAAAAAGGATATAAAACAGCAGCCTTTGGTAAATGGCATCTTGGACATCACAAACAGTTTTTGCCCACACACAATGGTTTTGATGAATATTGCGGTTTACCTTACTCAAACGATATGTGGCCTAATCATCCTACCGGCTACAACTACTACCCCGACCTTCCGCTTATTGAGGGAGATCAGACTATTGAATTAAATCCGGATCAATCTCAATTTACAACCCGATTTACAGAACGTGCAGTCGGATTCATTGATAAAAATAAAGACAACCCTTTCTTCTTATATTTGGCTCATCCAATGCCACATGCGCCTCTCTTTGTTTCAGACAAGTTTAAAGGCAAAAGCAAACAGGGTCTTTATGGAGACGTCATGATGGAGCTCGACTGGAGTGTAGGACAAATCTTAGACAAGCTAAAGCAAGAAGGGCTTGAAGAAAATACGCTGGTTGTGGTAACCTCTGATAATGGACCATGGATCAATTATGGTAACCATGCCGGCTCGACCGGAGGTTTACGCGAAGGGAAAGGTGCAAGTTTTGAGGGTGGTCAACGTGTTCCATGCTTGATGCAATGGAAAGGCAAAATACCAGAAGGTACAATCTGCAATAAACTGTCATCGACGATCGACTTACTTCCCACCTTTGCTTCATTAGCCGAGGCTCCTCTGCCACCTCATACCATCGATGGCGTAAATATTCTACCACTAATTATCGGGGACAAAGATGCGAATCCAAGAACTGATTTTTATTATTACTATCGGAAGAATAGTCTGGAAGCCGTGCAAAACGGAAGTTTTAAACTCGTTTTGCCACATAGTTATCGTACCTACGAAGGTTTTGTTCCGGGCAATGATGGTCAGCCCGGGGAGGTAAACGAGCATAAGAAACTTGAAGAGTTTCTACTCTTTGATCTGAGACGCGATCCGGGAGAACGATATAATGTGTACAATCAATACCCGGAGGTAGTAGCACAACTCATGCTTCTTGTCGAAAAAGCACGTGAAGATCTTGGAGACGACATCACCAATCGAATCGGAAGCAACACTCGTCCTGTTGGACTTTACAATCAGCAATAGAAATAATACCGAATAATACAACTTATAAACGTTTTTGTTCCCAAATAAAACAAATAGATCAATTATTATTTAATCATTTTGTGTCAACAAGTTATTAGTTTTACACAAATAACTTTTTACACATGAATACAAAACATAAGATATGTCAAGTTGGTAGAACAATCTTGCTGATTTCAAGTTTGAGCTTCTCAGTGGCACAAGCTCAAACAACCATAGAATCAAAATATCTAGTGGCTACAAATGATTGTGGCAACACTTCAAATCAAGGATTCTTAATAAAGGGAGATAACTATACATTACCCTTATCTATAGAAGGATCAGAAAAAGCAAGAACCTGTAGCTTTGGAAGCTCTATTATCTATGCATTTGATAAGATTGATATCCATTCCGATTATTGGATGGAAGTCACGTTTTTGGCAGATGCAGAACGTACTATTTCAATTTCAGCAGATGGTAATGCAATTGTTGAATCAATCGTAATCCCCAAGCAACAAGAAATAAAAAAACGAATACAACTGCCCCGGAAAGCATACGCTTACGGGCAGCTTGTATTGATTTTTGATGTTATCAAAGGGCCTAATGCAGTTGTAAATGAACTCAATATATATTCTTCTAATCAGAAACCTTTAATGGCATTTGCAGGAGATAAAAAAGAATCTTTGAAAGCCACACAGTCCTACATTGTGGACCAAAATGTTGACGTAGAAGCCGTACTTCCAACGTATGCTCCACTACCTGTTCATGTTGCAGGCGTTTATAATCCGATTATTTCGCTCAATGGTATCTGGCAATTTGCAGAAAAAGAAAATAGCAATAAATGGCAGCCAATCGAAGTCCCCGGACAATGGAGTATGCAAGGATTCCAAGTCGACTCGGCACAATGGGGGCATTATAAACGAGACTTTTTGATTCCTTCTGATTGGAACAATAAACAGATTAAACTTCGCTTCGACGGTGTGCATAGCGAATATAAAGTCTTAATCAATGGAAAAGAAGCCGGCTATCACATGGGTGGTATGACTCCTTATGAGATAGACATTACTAACTTTATTCGTAAAAATACCGGCAATGAAATAGAACTACTCGTAAGAAGTGAATCTATGGCCGATATGCTAGGCAGTCTCACCCAATATGCAGCACATCAGCTAGGTGGAATCACCCGCAAAGTCTCGCTATTTGCTCTTCCGAATGTGCATATCATGGATTTACGCATCGAAACCGATCTGGATGACGCATACACCAATGCCAAACTTCGTTTACGTGCAACAGTTGCAAACGACTCAAAAGAAGTAGTAGAAGATACGTATATCCGAATAGCACTCGACAAGCATCAAGCTGCTACAGATTACAAACTGCCCCGCCTCACCCCCAATGAAACATGGACAGGTACCATCGAACTAGACGTAGAAAAACCTCTTCTATGGGACAACGAACACCCCAACCTCTACAGCCTGAATGTTGATTTACACCTTGAAGGTTCTTCGACGCAAGGAATCAAAAAGCTAGTAGGATTTAGGGAAGTGGAAATCAAAGGAAATCGGGTATTCGTTAACGGAACACCAATCAAACTTCGGGGAGTTTGCCGACATGAAGCACATCCGCTTACAGGGCGTGTACTTACGACCGAGCTTCGAGAAAAAGATGCCGAACTTTTCCGCGATGCTAACTGTAATTTCATTCGCACTTCTCACTACCCTCCGGGAGAAGAATTTATTGAGGCTTGTGACCGATTAGGGTTATTTGTTGAAGTAGAATCTCCCGTTTGTTGGATAGGACATCATGCCAATGAAAACTGGCAAACATTGAATTACCGCGATACCCAATACTATCCTTACGTTTTGCAGGCCAACATGGAAACCATCCATTTCTACCGCAATCACCCATCTGTTATATTCTGGTCAATGGCCAATGAATCATATTGGAATAAAGAGTTTGCTCAAGTTCTTGAATACATGAGAAGGGCAGATACGACCAGACCTTCTGCTTTTCATGACCAAGCATACGGCGGATTCAACAATCAAGGAAGCACCTCTCCTATTGCCAACATCCACTATCCGGGACCAAACGGATACAAGGCTGTCGAAAATAGTGATCGACCAATGGTGTATGGCGAATATTGCCACCTCAACGTATACAACAGAAGTGAGCTGGTAACCGATCCGGGAGTACGAAGCGACTGGGCCTTAGCTTTAGCTCCAACCTGGGATAATATGTATAAAACAGATGCTGTATTAGGAGGATCGATATGGTCAGGAATAGACGACATCTTTCAAATGCCCGATGGCAGTGCTGTTGGTTATGGTCCTTGGGGCCCTATTGACGGATGGAGAAGACCGAAACCTGAATATTGGGACATGAAGAAATCATATAGTCCAATACGCCTACATACTCAGAAACTTGACCCATCGGCTACGTTAAATATTGAGATAGAAAACCGCTATACGTTTACCGATCTTGACGAACTCAGGATCGAATGGATGTATGGAAATGAAACGGGTACCGCAAAAGCCTCTCTAGCTCCGGGTAAAACCGGCATCATTCCGATCCAAATCTCATCGCCCGAGCAAGCGAACCAACTTTATCTACGTTTCATCGATCCGAAGGGGTTTGTTGCAGATGAGTATTTACTGCCGGTAGGAAAGCAAACACAAAATGAGATGGCCGACCTTGAGACTTTAAAGACAACCCTTAGTCAAAAGAATAACCTCATCATAGCCAAAGGCAAAAACTACGAATGCAGCATAAATAAAAACTCTGGTCAAATTGTATCGATGATACGAAACGGCAAAGAGATTATCAACGGAGGTCCATGGCTAATGACACTTCCCCTTACAGGAGGCGGATGCTATCCGAATCACAATGCAAACACTCCTCCATTTAACGAGCTATGCAGTGAATGGAACGTTAAATCGGTCAATACGGACAAAGAGAGAGATGATGTATTAATCAACGTAGAGGGAAGTTACAAGGAATTTGACGGTAGCTATACGCTTCGCATCAATGCCAACGGTGAAATGCAAGTTACCTATTCATTTGATGCTTTACAAGATGTAAACCCACGTCAATGGGGGCTTGTATTCGAAGCACCGAAAGAATTTGATCAGCTATTTTGGCGACGCGAAGGTTTATGGAGTGTATATCCGGAAGATCACATCAGTCGTACCGTAGGCACCGCCGATCTATACTACAAAGGTGTACCCGATTCGATTCATGCTCGTATACAACCCACTTGGGCTTGGAGTCGCGACCACAATCAACTAGGAAGTAACGACTTCAGATCTACGCGCCGTAACATTTGGTATGCCGGACTCAATAACGAAGCAGGCAACCAAATAACCATTCGTTCCAATGGGCAACAGCATTGGCGTTCTTGGTTACACAACGACCGCATCCGCTTTTTGATTGCAGAGTTTGTAACTGCCGGAAATGAGATGTTCCTCGAAGGATAGTACGCTCCATATCGCAAACC
>X396_Morelets_crocodile__coassemble_101_pt1 | contig 13250 bp, 9 predicted proteins | sample X396_Morelets_crocodile__metabat2_low_PE_001 | metagenome-assembled genome bin X396_Morelets_crocodile | reverse complement strand
ACCAATGCCTTTGCTATGCCAATATTCGTATCGTATAAGTAGTATTGAAAATGCGGAATACATAACCAAAACCTCTGCAACGTTGAGTGGACTTTCTCAACGTTATTATCTGAGTAATCCCGAACATCAAAATGGTGTTGTAACGATACCTTTTAAAGATAATTCATTGATAGACCAACAACAAACAGCGATTGGAAGCATGAATAATTTCGGCAACTCTCGCCTCTTGAATCAACGCAATTATTTGACGCTTTATATCTGGAGCAAGGGTGGAAATTTCAGGGCTGTATTTGATGTGACCAATCAGGTCCGGAGTGCGCCGAATCCTAAAAATGTACACATAGTTATTGACTCCAAGATCGTAGTACCTCCTCCTATCAGTGGAGATGACGGATTAGATCCTTGGGTAGACGAATGGAAAGATTTTTATTATGACGTAATATTATAGTATAACAAGAACACCTAAAATGGGTAAATTTATTAATTAAAGAAATTATGAAAAAGATGTTGATTATTCCGCTTATCGGAACATTGTTGATGAGCGCATGCACAGAAAACAATTCTGAGGACATTGTTGATTCAAGGAAAATCACGATTGATGCTTTTGTTCCTAAAATGCAAAAGGGTGTAGATGCCACAACTACGACATTGGCCGGTGGTGTAAGCATTTATGCCTATAAAACAGGAACAGCCTACACCACAACACCATTTATGAACAACATTGATTTTAAAAAAGATGGTAATGTATGGTTGTCTTCTCCTACTTATTATTGGCCTGAGTATGGATTGGATTTCTTCGGATATTATCCTACTACGGTAACTCCTTCGAGTGTAAGTACTCCTTCTGAATTCACTTATACCGTTGCTCCTGACACCAAAGATCAGTACGATGTCGTTACTGCTTATTCCGGCAATCAAACGAAAGGCATCGTGCAGATGCAGTTCCACCATGCATTATCGAAAATCAATTTTGTGATCACCTCATACAAAAACTCAGGCTTGAATATTTCGATAAATTCAATTGCAATTAAGAATATTCCAATGAGTGCTAATTTTGTGCTAGATACAACTGCCACACAGGTTCCTAATTACTTTACGGTAAGTAACCAAGGGGCTACCGGTACAGCTACTTTAACAAACACTCCTGCGCTTACGGTACAAGCCTCAACGAATAATGTTTCGTCTAGTTTGGTTTCGGGAATGTATCTGATTCCTCAAACGCTTGTAAATTGGGCATATTCAGAGACAAATGCTTATCCGCTAAAAGGTACGTATATTAATTTGAATGGCTCATTGACCGGTGTTACAGACTATACCGGAAATATCGCAATTCCTATTACAACTGTAAAATGGGAACCCGGATATAGCTACACATACAATATTGTGTTCGGTAATGAATCTGGTACCACCGGTGGTGGTGGTTATAATCCGGACAATAGTACCGATGGTGGAAGTAAACCCGAACAAATTCTACGACCTATTCAGGTAAATGTTTCTGTAGATCTATGGACAGATATTACTCCTACAATTCCGCCTATTGATTTATAAAAGATTATTTAACTCACAAAAAGCTCCCTAATAGCACTTATAATAAGTGCAGTAGGGGAGTTTTTGCGTTTATAAACCTAGCCATTTCGAAGGCAGAATAAAAACCTATCTGTACCAAATATACAACAGAATGAGCCGAATGTGTTAAAACCAGAACAACTAAAGTCCCTACTTTTGTAGCATAAAAACAATATCTACTCAACAAAAACACAAAATGAAGAAATTTTATCTATTTGCTACAAGCGTAGCTCTTGTATTGTCGTCGTGTTCTAATAACTCAAATAATGCAGATGTAGAAATTCCGGAAGGAAACATCAAACCTCTTTCTCTACTGGTTGATATCGAAACATCTACATCTAAAAGCGGCAGTGCTTCTGATATCAGCGGCGAAGTTACTACCGACAACCTAAGCCAAATCGGTGTACATATCTGTCAGCATAATGGTTTTGGAACAGAATATATTTCAGGTTCTAAAAACACAGCATGGAATAAAAGCGATAACGGGTGGGCAACAACAACTCCTGTTTTTCTAGGCTCTGAAAACGCAAATATATATGCATATCACCCATACAAAGAAAGCTCAGATCTTAATGTTGCGGCTGTCCCTGTTACTGTGGGTAATACGGACTATTTATTTGGCAAAGCAACAACCGGTACAAACGAAACTATTTTTGTTGCAAACAACCAAAACACAACTGCTTCAATCAAAATGAAGCATGCAATGTCTCAAGTTGTTTGGAACTTCACAAAAGAAGATACTTACACCGGTGCTGCTCAGATTTCTGCTATTTCGATGAGCAAACTTAACCTCACAGGTACATTAAACATCGAAACTGGTACAATTTCTGCTACTGAAAACAACAATGCTCACACATTGAATGTAAACTTGACTGCTCCTACAAGCAAAAACTTCATGATTTTCCCAACAACTTATACCGCTGACGATGCATTCTCAATGTCGTTTACAATTGACGGTAAAACAATGACGTCTACATTTACCAATGGGTTTTCATTTGCTAGAGGAATGAAACATAATATCAATGTGAAGCTAAAAGGTACAGGCATTGTTATCGAAAGTGTTACCGTAGATCCTTGGGGTGATGGTGCAGATCAAAATCTTGAGATCAACTAAAAAAAATTCCATATATGATTAAATGCTCCGATGTCATTTCGGAGCATTTTTATTAAAAAAATAGACTCACTTTCTACCCTTCATTTATATACTAGATGAATCATATCGGATCGTACTTCTTAAAATGGATTAGTCTACTTGCATGTATTCTTGCGTTTCCTTCATGCTCGGAAGATATAATAGAAAACAAACCTGGTGGTTTAAATAATAATAATTACTTTGTTTCTGTTGTACTCAATGCAACAATTGACAATGCGATAGAGCCTTCGTGCCTTCAACCTTCGATGCAAAATGCTGAAATCGAGGTTTTGCAAAACACAGATAAATTTCAACAAACTTATTCTACTAAATCAGAGGTAGATATACGTGGTCTTATGTTATTCCAGTATGATAACACAGGACTACTTATACATACTCAGGTTATTGGTGATTTATCGTCGTTGACGAATATCCCCATTAGGTTGATGAAAGGTTCTGATCACAAAATCATTTTCATATCGAATGCTAAAGAAATCGACTGGACGGATAGAAGCCTGATCTACAGTTTAGATCAAATACAAAAGTTACAATATAATTATACATCAATTACCAATGATGAAGAAGTTCCTTTAATTGGTAGTGTTGATGTCCCTTTTGTTACTGAAAACACCCGTATTCCGGAGGTTAAGCTGAAAAGAATTGCAGCCAAAATAGTATTTAATTACTCAGATACGGATGCAAAATATAAGGTAAAGCATGTGTCTTTGATGAATATACCTTCATCGATGCGTTTCTTCAATACAGACGAAGATAACATCTATCCACAAGGAAGTACCGCTTCTCATACCATGCACCCTATTATGAAGTATGCTGAAGATGCTTCTACTGAAATGATCTGGTATATGCCCATCAACCGTAGAGGCAATAATGGCACTGCTTCATCGCTGAAAGACAAAACGGACAAAACTGCACCTTCGGGTCAAGGGCAATATGCGAGTTATCTTTCTGTCTATTGCGAAAATAATACACCCGGAGCTATTATTAAAGACGGTGTTTGCTCTATATACTTGGGCTCGAACGATCCGAGAAATTACAACATACATGCTAACAATAGATATAATATCAAAACTCGATTTAGCGGAAGTGAAATTCCGACTGAAGATCCACGAGTAGATGGTAATATCGGAAACTTTACGTTTGAATTTGATATAATAGATGATGAGGTGTTTCAATCCCATAAGATTACAAAATTTGTGATGGACATAAATGGGCATAAAACTACCCCAAACATCACATTAAATCATATCCATGGTAATAAGTATCGTGTGACCGGTAGTGTAAAATTGGAGCATCGTGAAAATACGGTAACACATCTATCTTTTCAAGACAGCTACAATAAAGCTCTCTCCGGTGTCAGAGGCTCAAAAACGTTCAACCTAGAAGGTGACGTATATCGAAAAATCGTAAACACACGCATGCATGCTTATTTTAGCGGGCTATTTTGCGGGCTTGGTAATGGTTCTTATTCATATCCGTATGAAGTATGTTCTCCTAATACATTGAGTAATATCCGAGACTTATCTATTTTAGGTGAGCAGTACAACCGATATGTTAAACAGGTAAAAAATGTAGATCTCCAAAATGAACCTTGGACTCCTATCCCCTCTTTTTACCTAAATTTTGATGGTGATTATCATCAGATAGACAATTTAAACATTCGAACAAATACCGACCAAACGGGATTATTTGCAAGTATTTCAAAATACAGTGCTGTGATTAAAAACGTCACTATAGGCTCTGGAAATGTATCGGGTAACAATTACGTTGGGGCTATAGCCGGACGTATTTTAGAAGGAGCTACGGTCATAAACTGTAAGAACTATGCGACTGTATATGGTTCGGAGAATGTAGGGGGGATTTGCGGCGAATATCACATGGGGAAACAAATGTACGATTGTGAAAATTATGGGGAAATATCAGGAACCAGAACGATTGGTGGTATTGCCGGAATATACCGGAATTCTTTACTGGAGAAGTGTAGGAATTTTGGAAACATAACCGGATTCTCAAATGGAATTGGAGGTATTGTTGGTGTTGCCGATTACGATCACGATGTTCTTAATTGTTCCAATCGCGGTGTAATCATAGGACAATATCAGGTAGGTGGTATTGAGGGATACTCAAGAGCAAATCATATTAGATGGTCATATAACTGCGGCTCGATAGGCGCAACATCGTCTTATGCAGGCGGGCTGATTGGTGAGTCTGTAGCCGGTGGTCCTGAGTTTCACGTTTGCTACAACCATGCCACCATCAATGCCCGTGGAGTGAGTGGTGGTATTGCCGGAAAAATCAATGGCACGATGAAGTTGTACAACGTATATCACATCGGGAAAATTTATCTTGAAAGCAGTGATATTGCAGGAGGTATCTGCGGTGAAGCGTCTGTGATAAATACGTTTGAGCCTAGCTATACAGCTTGTTATACGCAAACACAACCTTCTTTTACGGGTAAATTTGGTCACATTGTTGGGCGCTGCTCGTATTACGAGCTACAAAAAACGTTTTATCTTAATGATAAAGATCAATACAAACCTGTTGCAGATGGTTTGCCTTCTCGTGAAATGTATCCGACCGGAATAGAAGACCGACAGTTGAGAGGTCAAAATCCGATTCAAGCCTACAACCAGTCAGCATACATTCTTTCATGGCTAAACTCGGTTCGATATGTTTGGGAACAGAATACGAATAGTTTTCCAAATTTAAGGTTCTAGTTATTACTTTTACCTTGCTTGATTTGTAAGAAGTATTCAGACGGACTTAATCCTGTAATTTGCTTAAAATTACGATGAGCTGTTGCTCTGGAGCGAAAGCCTACGTCGAAAAATATATTCTGAAAACTATCAAATTTTCCATGCTCTAAAGTTGCAATGAAATCCTTGACACGCAATGTGTTCATGAAATGTGGAAAATTATCGTAACCCATTTCTTGAACCGTTGCGGTGATTGCTTTGCGACTCATCCCGGTTTTATGAATCAAGTCTTGAAGTGAAAAGTCTGGATCACGCCAGAATCTTTCTTTTTCCAAAAACTCGATAAGATGATCGGTGATGCGCTCGTCGTACGATTTTAGGATCTGATCCTCAACCAAGCTCTCATTTTCGATATCGTTACGCTTTAGGATAATACGGGAAAAGAGTTCGAGATACATTATATATGCACTGGCTATTACAAAGATTAGCACATTTAAAAAGCCAAATGGCCATACATCAAACAATTTAAGAAAGAACCCGATTGTAACAACATAACTGATAATGATAAAACGACTAATCCAAGTCTTGTCTGTATTGTTGTATCGTCGCGTGTACGGAATAAAATATAATAATAATTGGGGGATGATCATCAACATTAATAGAATGTACATAAAAATCGATGTGTAACTAATTGGGGATAATACAAATTCTGCCAAAGAATTAAATTGCTGAAAACGAACTCCGAGTAGTCTTGTGACAATGTAAGTAGTAATGCATATAAGTAATGGCGTGAATAGATAGATAAACTTCTTTTTAGTCATATATCCGGGTGAAATAACTTCGACCGGATAACTTAAATAGAAACAACTATACAATGCTCCAATAAGTAAATAAGGTATTGTTACGATGGAACCGGGATATAAATTGTGATAATACAAATAGGATTGATAAGCAAAAATCAAACTCATTGCTATATAAAACAATCCAAGATATAAACGCGAGACCTCCCCGTCGTTGCGTCGTAAAATTAATAATACCCCCAGCATTGCAGACATCATAGAAGCAGCATAATGTGAAGCAAACTCTAAATTCAACATGCGAAACTAATTTTATTTATTCTATTAATACAACAGATCATTGTAAAATTTCCTATGACAAAAGAAGCATTTTTTATGAAATAATCACACAGAAGCAACCAATCTGTTCAAAAATTATTGAGACAGATGGTTGCCCTGTGTAAATAAATCAATAGAATATATGTGGTAAAAGGTGTTATGACAAGGTGTATAATCTATCAATATATTATTATACCCTTGTAAGTGGAATTAAATTATAGAGAAACATCTCACTTTGATATATATAAAACAACTAAATGCCATAAAAAATCTGCCTCATTCCACCTCTACACCTCTTACCTTCTGTGTTTGAGATTATTTTCATTATTTTTGAGACATTATAAAGGCTATTTGAGACATTATTTTGAGCCAATTACAAACTAATTCTCATCGAAACAGATCATTTTCGAAAATATTATGAACACTTTTTGAATCAATTTAAGGATATAAATTTTGAACTTCAAATTTTATCACTACCTTTACACACTAAGCTTTCGGAGCTTTTTTGAATCGTCTTTGTATTTGCCAATTCTCCGTGATGAAAACGGATTATTCCAACTTCAAATTTGGATGCATAAAACCACTCCTGCGCTCAAGTATATCTTAAAAATAAGAACAACGAATTATATAAATAGACAAGTATATTTTACAGATAACGTGAATATACATAACGTAAAAAATAAAGCATGACAAAACGAATCATTACGAATAAGCGTGACAGAGAAAAGTTGAAACAACAGAAAAAAGAAGAAAAACAGAAAAGAAAAGAACAACGTTTGCAAAATAGTGGAAACGACTCTCAAGACTCAATGTTTGCTTATGTCGATGAATTCGGTGTATTACATTCAAATCCTCTAGATGTAAAACCTAAAGAAGAGATTGATGCTTCTACAATTTCAATCTCCGCACCTAAACAAACGGAACCAGACGAACCGGAATTGTACAATGGTAGGGTAGAACACTACAACGCGAGTAAGGGATATGGATTTATCAAAGATTTGAGGGGTACTGAAAAATACTTTTTCCATTTCTCTAACGCACCGTCAGACATCAAAGAGGGTGATAAAGTTACTTTTGAAACTGCACGCGGAGCTCGTGGCATGAATGCAGTAAACATATCTATAATTAAATAACAATTTAACATTCATTACGATGAACATTTACGTTTCGAACTTGAGCTGGGGTACAGAAATTGACAGCTTGTGTGAATTATTCGCTCAATACGGAGAAATCGAATCAGCTAAGATTATCACAGACAGAGAAACAGGAAGATCTAGAGGTTTCGGATTCGTTGAAATGCCTAACGAAGAAGAAGGACAAAAAGCAATCGATGCCTTGAACAACACAGAATTTGAAGGAAAAGTTATCAATGTAAGTGTAGCTCGTCCTAAAGAAGAAAGACCTGCTGGTGGTGGCTTCGGTGGTAACCGTGGTGGCTTCGGTGGTAACCGTGGCGGTGGCTATGGTGGTGGTAACCGTGGCGGAGGCTATGGTGGTGGTAACCGTGGTGGTTATGGCAACGACCGTGGTGGCAACCGTGGTGGTTATAGCAACGACCGTGGTGGTTACAGAAGCGAAGGTGGTCGCGGCGGATACGGTAACAACGACAGATACTAATCGCACGATATTCTATATGAAAAAAGGCTTCCCTATTGGGAGGCCTTTTTTTTGTTTATGATATCAGATAGGATCTTAATGCTGCATAGTGTGGAGAAATTCGCACCGAATGCTTTGTGGCTGCACGTAGTTGTTGTAATGTCACACGTAGTTGCTCCGAGCATTGAATACGGATATCATTGGGCAGTTCAAACTTGATAGGATGAGCTGTTTCAAGTATAAAGCCGGACGCTTCGGGTTTAGAGAATAGATAGCGACTCAATGCCTGATAAGCTACTGCTCCATGCGGATCGAGCAAATAGCCAGTGTCGTGGTATACGCTTTGTATGGTAGCAAACGTATCGTCATCACTAATGGTAAATCCTTTGATTTGTCTGGCTATTGTATGATAATTGTTTCCATAGAGCTCGAGTATCCTCACAAAATTGCTAGGATTGCCTACATCCATCGCATTGGAAATGGTCGCAACAGTTGGCTTTGCAGAATAACTTCCACTTTGCAAATAATCTACAACGGCATCGTTAGCATTACAGGCTACGACAAAGTCTCCCAACGGAAGCCCCGATTCTTTAGCCAACATTCCTGAGCAAATATTTCCAAAGTTTCCACTTGGCACAGCTACTACAGGACGAGTTGACTTTGGTTTCCATTGTTTATATCCGAGAAAATAAAAAAGCTGTTGTGGCAACCATCGTGCCACATTGATAGAATTGGCTGAAGTAAGAAACAACGCATCCCGAAGTGCTGCATCCGCAAATGCTTCTTTTACCATACGCTGGCAATCATCAAATGACCCTTCGACTTCTAAGGCTCGAATATTTCCACCCAACGTGGTAAGTTGTAGTTCTTGCACCTCCGACACTTTGCCCGAAGGATATAAAATAACAACTTCTACCCCGGGAACATTATAGAATCCGTTTGCCACGGCACCACCTGTATCGCCTGAGGTTGCAACAAGTACAGTCATTGGTTTATCGATTTGCTCTGCAAAATAGCCCATGCAGCGACTCATAAATCGGGCTCCAAGATCCTTAAAGGCAAAGGTGGGACCATGAAAGAGTTCGAGTGATGCTATTTTTTCTGTAACCGACACCAAGGGTATCTCAAAAGAGAGCGTTTGACGGATAATCTCTCGTAGTTTTTCGTCCGGAATCGTATTACCTACATAAGGTTGCATCACAGCATAACCAATATCGGCATCGGCGAGGTGCTCGATTTCGGAGAGAAACGAATCGGATAATTGTGGTATATAATGTGGAAAGTAAAGACCTTTATCCGGAGCCAAGCCTGCAATGGTTGCTTCACGAAAATCGACCAACGGAGCTTGCTTGTTTGTACTATAGTATTTCATAAGATCAACTGTTTTTAGAATTCTGAAACCCTCACTCCTTCTGTATTTACAGAGGTGACATAGATATGATAATCAATAGCAAGAGATGTGTACACATTACTCATAACTTCTGCTACGGCTTGGGCTGTAGTTTCGTCCTTGCTGAGCATAAATATAGAGGGGCCCGAACCGGAAATTCCTCCACCTAATGCACCTACGGCTTTACTTTGCATTTTGATCTCTTCAAATCCGGGAATCAAAATACTCCGAATGGGCTCGATAATTACATCTTCGAGCGAACGCCCTAATAGGTCGTAGTCTTTCTTGAGCAAACCGGCTACAACCCCAGCCACATTACCCCATTGACGAATCGCAGATTTCAGTTCGACGTGCTGTTTCAAAATCTTTCGGGCATTTTCTGTCTTAACCTCAATTTGCGGATGTACTACCGTTACATACAAATCGGGAGCTGATAGCGGTACGATATCGAGCGGATCGGTAGAGCGAATCAGCGTAACACCTCCAAAAATACATGGGGTGATATTATCCGCATGCTTAACACCACTGGCAACTTTTTCGCCAAACATCGCAAAACCAACCAACTGATCGGGTGTATAAGGATTACCCAGCAAATAGTTTGCGCCTACTACAGCACCGGCAGCACTCGCGGCACTGGAACCAATACCACTACCGGGCATGATATTCTTCTTAATCTCAACCTCGAAACCTATGGGATGAGGATAATCATCCATCAAAGCAAGTAATGCCGCCCCTGCTACATTGTCGGGCGGATTGGTGGGCAGGTTATAATGGTCTTTATTGATAATCCGTACAATGGGTTCGTCGATAAGTCGCATGACCATCTCGTCATTCGGATTGTCAAGTGCAAAACCGAGTATATCGAATCCGCATACGACATTGGCTACTGTAGCCGGTGCTAATATTTTGATTTGTTTTTTCATAAGAATAAGCATTTGTGTGATTTATGAATGTGTAATACGTGCTGCGCGTATGATATCAGAGAATAACCCGGAAGCAGTAACTTCAGCTCCCGCTCCTGCACCTTTTATCACCAGTGGTTGCTCGGGATAGCGGTTGGTATAGAATAGAACAGCATTGTCTTTACCATCCAGATTGAAGAAGTCGCTCTCGGATGATACAGCTTCCAAGCCCACATGAATGACATCACCATCTATCGAAGCGAGGTACTTAAGACGTTTGCCTGCTGCACTAGCTTTGGTATAAAGCTCTCGGAAATGTGATTCATACTTTGTCAATTCGTGGTAAAACTGTGTCACACCTCCTTCAAAACACGATTGGGGAAGAAAGCCATCGTTCCGAATCTCATTCAACTCAACACTATACCCGGCTTCTCGTGCCAAAATAACGATCTTGCGCATTACATCGAGTCCGCTTAGATCGAGTCGCGGATCCGGTTCTGTGTACCCTTCATCTTGAGCTTGCTTCACAACTTCGGCAAATGTGCGGGTTCCGTCATACTCATTAAACACAAAATTCATTGTTCCCGAAAGTACGGCATGAATACGATTGACCTTGTCGCCACTGCGCAGCAAGTCATTCAACGTATTGATAACAGGCAACCCTGCTCCTACATTGGTTTCGAAAAGAAACTGCGCATTGTATTTTTGAGCCAAACTTTTGAGTTGCTTGTAGGTAGTATAATCGGACGAACAAGCGATCTTATTGCAGGTTACTACAGAGATGCTTTTTCGAAGGAGTGTTGCGTAAACATTTGCTACTTCATCACAGGCAGTGTTATCTACAAATATAGAGTTGCGCTTATTCAACGCAATTACATGCTCTACGAATTGATCCAATTGCATGGGGCGTCCGTTGCTGAGGGTGTTTCTCCACTCGTCCCAAGCAATACCGTCTTCCTCAAATACCATCGTTGTACTATTGGATACACCAATCAGTCGCACTTGTAACCGAAGGTGCTCTTGCAGATAGGCAGCCTGCTTGCGTAGTTGCTCCATCAGGCGACTTCCTACATTACCTACTCCCACAACAAATAGATTGATCTGTTTGTATACCGACTCAAAAAATTGCTCATGCAGCGCATTCAATGCTTTCTTTAAATCGGAGCGAGCAATCACGGCTGAAATATTACGTTCTGACGATCCTTGAGCAATCGCACGAATGTTTACCCCATTGCGACCGAGTACGCTAAACATCCTACCACTGATACCTGGTAGATTCACCATGCTCTCTCCTACCAAAGCAATCATTGCCAAAGATGTTTCTACCTTGATCGGTGCAAGTGTACCGTTGGCAAACTCCGTAGCAAAAGCCGAATGCACCGCCTCAACAGCTTTTTCTTTGTCCTCTTCTTTGATGGCTACACACATGGAATATTCTGAAGAACTCTGTGTGATGAGTGCGACATTGATATTCTGTGTGGCCAACGCTGTAAATAATCGACGTGAGAATCCGGGAATCCCTACAATGATGGTACCTTCTAGGTTGAGCAATACAATATGAGCATTATTTGATATCCCACAAATATTGTCATTCGGACTTGTAGCTAATGATGGATCACAAATAAGGGTTCCTTCCTCGGTGGGCGCAAATGTGTTTTTAATTCGCAGAGGTATTTTCTTTAGCATCACCGGTTGCACAGCCGGAGGATATAGCACTTTCGCACCGAAATGAGATAGCTCCATTGCCTCATGGTATGAAAGCGTACGAATGGTTTTTACATTTTTCACAATACGCGGATCGGCAGTCATCATACCATTTACATCGGTCCAAATCACCATTTCGGAAGCATTCAGTGCTGCCGCAAACAGTGCAGCCGTATAGTCTGATCCTCCACGACCCAGTGTTGTAGTATTTCCATTGCTATCAGAGGCAATAAAACCCGGAACTATCACAACCGACTCTGTGATCTCCCCGATTCGCTCCCTGATTGCTCGATTTGTATTTGCAAACTGTACGGCTGCTCTTCCATAGTTTGAGTCTGTCTCAAGCACGTCTCGAGCATCAAACCAAACATGTTTGATACCCACTGCTCGCATATGCTCAGAAATAACTTTTGAGGTTATCAACTCACCATAGGCCAACAGCATATCAGAAGTACGAGCCGACATCTCTTTGAGTGTACAAATCCCATCACAAATATCTTCAATCTGATTGATGTATTGTTTGACCATGCTTAAAGTAGCACTTTGAGTGGTAACCGGTAGTAAGGAGCGCGTATAGTTGAGCATCTTATTTTCGATCACGGAAAGGATGGTGTGATAACCTGGATTCTGAATAGCTGCCAGTTGCCCGGCTTCAAGCAATAAATCGGTGATTCCTTCAAGGGCTGAAACAACAAGAACAACTTTATGGTCGTTTGTTTCTTTTTCTACAATCGCCACGATTGTATCTACGCAGTGAGATGAAGCCAACGAGCTTCCTCCAAATTTTAGAATTTTCATATAAATAAAATATTGATAAAAGGATAGTTCAATTTCACCCGCTCTTGTGAGAGGTGTACCTACATATGAAATAGGTCTGAGGATAATATAGAAATAGACAACCCCTTACAGGGTTGACGATGAAGTCGAGGATGTAGATGTAGGGCATTGCCCATAGCCAGCAGACTGCACCATAGAACATGGTGTAGCGAAGATCGAAGAAATATGTTCAAAATAACATTCCATTTGCCTGCTTGCTTATATTTCGCAAGCAATATTACAATAAAAATTACAAAACCACACAACCAATCACTTGTTTATCTTTTATTAACTATTCTATTCTCTACGCATAGT